>ENA-OSEO01000358-OSEO01000358.1-sediment-metagenome-genome-assembly--contig:-NODE-358-length-122615-cov-11.287037_pt1 | contig 122615 bp, 120 predicted proteins | sample MGYA00237883_ERZ534232 | MGnify/ENA metagenome assembly ERZ534232
CGGATGTAGCTCAGTGGTAGAGCACCTGCTTGCCAAGCAGGGGGTCGCGGGTTCGAACCCCGTCTTCCGCTCCAGAAAGACGCCGGAAGGGCGTCTTTTTTGTGTACATTTGTTGCTCTTATTTACCAATCAGCTTAGTTAAATCACCCTATAGCGATACAAACGTACAACCTTCTGGCTAGAGGTGTGATCCTGTCTCGGAGAATTCTAAGGTCGAGAAAAGTTGATCCCTTCTGAAATGCTGATCCTTCTTTTCTTTCTCTTGATTTTATTTGATTTTATTCTGATTTCATTCCCATTCAATTGTGGCCGGTGGTTTGTCAGTAATGTCGAAAACGACCCTGCCTATCTCTTTTACTTCAGATGTAATCCTTGAAGAAGCTTGCCTAAGTACCGCGTGCGGAAGTTCGTACCAAGATGCCGTCATACCTTCTGAACTATTAACGGCCCGAAGAGCAACTACATAACCATATGATCGTTTATCTCCTTTTACACCCACGCTGGATACTGGTAGAAGGACAGCAAATGACTGCCATATCTTATCGAGTTCACCCGATTCGCGAAGTACTTCCATAAAAATAGAATCAACTTCCTTCAGAATATGTGCCTTCTCCGAAGTTACTTCTCCGAGTATTCTCACCCCAAGACCTGGGCCGGGAAATGGCTGCCTGCTGATCAGGAATTTGTCTATTCCAAGAGAGAGACCGAGGTTTCGAACCTCATCCTTAAAAAGCTCTCTAAGTGGTTCAAGCAATTCCAGCCTCATATTCTCGGGAAGACCTCCGACATTATGGTGACTCTTGATCTTTTCACCATTCTTGGAAGCAGCTCCGGATTCAATAACATCCGAATAAATCGTTCCCTGAAGCAAAAAGCTTGCATTCAGTCTGCCAGCTTCTCTCTCAAACACTCTTATGAATGTCCGCCCAATGACCTTTCTCTTTTCCTCTGGGTCCAGTATTCCTTCCAGTTCATTGAAGAATTCCTTTGACGCGTCAACTGTCTCTACATTTATTCCCAGTTTTCTCAAGGCCTCTGGAACTTCAATCTCTTCGTTTTTTCTCATTAATCCATGATTAACGAAAATCCCGGTGAATCTCTCGCCGATCGCTCTCGAACTTATCGTTGCCGCTACTGTTGAATCTACTCCTCCTGAAAGACCTCCAACAACTCTTTGATCGCCAACGATTCTTTGAATGCTCTTCACTTTCTCATCAGCAATGTCAGAAATCTTCCAGTCTCGTGATGCTTTACAGATGTCGATCACGAATTCTTCGAGTAGTTCTTTCCCAAATTGTGTGTGATGAACTTCTGGGTGAAACTGGAGAGCGATATTCTTTCCATCTGTGAATCCCGCAATTGTCCCATTTCTACTTCTCGCCACGATCTGGCATCCATCTGGAAGTTTAGTCACTTCATCGCCATGGCTCATCCATGCAATAATTTCGCCCGGGATACTTCTAAGGCAAGCATTTTCAATTAATACTGATGTGAGGCCATACTCGCCTCTCAATCCCCTTGAAACGACTCCTCCAACTTCTTTTGCCAAGAGATGCATCCCATAGCATATTCCCAGAATCGGTATTGAGAGGAACTTCAGTTGTTCAGGGAAACCTGCAGAGCCTTCTTCATAAACACTCTGGGGTCCACCAGACAAAATCACGCCTTTTATGTCTTTCTCGAATTTGAAGCTATCTGGACTCTCTACCGTGCAAAGAACACCGATCTCTCGAATTCTTCTTGCCAGAAGAAGAGTATATTGAGATCCGAAGTCGATAACTGCTATTTTATCCATTTTTCCTCCAAAAAGAAAAACCCACAGGGGGTGATGTAGAAGTGCCCTCCCCAAGAAAGAAGATTACGGCCTCATAGTGAAGTCCGCCAAACCGACCAAACCGATTTGAGGAATAATTTTGCTACTGGATTGTATCACCTTGTTTCACAGACTGCACTACGTGTTAGTAAACAGGGAATCACCACTGCCCGAGAAGCCCCACATTCCAGGTCTTCTTAAAACTGAGCGATTCTATCTTGTTAGTCAGGTTGGCCCCTACTCCGGCTGTTATTATCATATCTCCCACCCTAACTTCAATACCGCCTCCAACAATGAAATCAATGTTGTGTATGAGGTCGGCATTCACTGATACTCCCGCACGCGCCGAAAAGAGGTTCTTATATGTGTACTGCGTTGAAAGACCAAGATACTTGACTTCCATCCCGTTTCTAGTACCTAACTCAAGGCCTATCATGAACGGATCTGGGACGAACCTTATTCCAGCAAGTAGGTCGATTGAGTTTGAAGATATACCACTGTTCCATAAAAGACTGTCAAAGGCAACTACGTAGTCTAGCAATTCGTAAGCCCTTCCGGTTATTCCACCCCTGACTGCAACACCGTAAGTAGGTGTCGCGCCAGTTGTCATGTTGATTTTGAAGTCTGCTCCATAAGATGTAAGAGGTCCGAGTTCGCCCGATATCATGTAGCTAAGGGATCTAACGCTCGATGTCATTCCAATATCCATGTAATACTGAAGCAAACCTGCCATTCCATCGTCTGAATCTTCAAAGAGCTGGATGTATAGACCACGCTCATCTGAAGAGGGGGACGCGTTTGTAGTAAGCTCAATGAAGTTTGAAGAAAAAGCCGATTTAAGTATCCCGTATAGATCTGAAGGGCTGCCAAAACCCGAACTATATCCCTTTGCAAGTATCCCATTTCCTCCAGTTTGCAGTAAGAAGGGATTCAATGCTATAGTAACCACGCCAAAACACACGACCACCAAGATCAAGAGCCTCTTCATCATATCACCCCAAACGTTCTTCAGAAGTCTTAAGATCGCCTACTCGAATAAGACCGGTTTCAGAACAATGTCCTTTGAACTCACTCAGCCTATTCTCAAGTATAGCCTCTCGAATCCTCTTCACAAAATCCATTAGAAAGCTTACATTGTGGTAACTCAACAGAATCTTGCCAAGTATCTCGTCCCTTGTGAACAGGTGATGGATATACGCTCTATTGTACGTTGAACAGACTTTGCATGTACAGTTCGGATCTACTGGAGATTTATCGTGCTTATTTCTTGCCGACTTGAGGTTAATTCTTCCACTTGAGGTCAGTGCCGACCCATGTCTGCCAAGCCTTGTGGGAAGAACACAATCAAACATATCGACTCCGCTTTCGACTGCGGCCATGATCAGTTCAGGTGATCCTACTCCCATTAAGTATCTTGGCCTATCTTCGGGTAAAAGGCCGACGGATGCCGACAAAATTTTTTCCGTTGTCTCGAAGTCTTCTCCAACACTTAGGCCTCCCAAGGCGAAGCCCTCAAAATCCATTGCAGTGATTTCCGAAGCGCTCTCTTCCCTCAAGTCATTGAAGAACCCACCCTGGACAATACCGAAGAGAGACTGATTGCGATCCTTCTTGTGAGCAAGTAAGAATCTCTTCGCCCAGTTAGTGGTTCGTCTTACTGAATTTCTGACATATTCCTTGTCTGCATTTGGTTCAACACACTCGTCAAAGGCCATTGCAATATCTGATCCTATGGCTTCCTGAATCTCCATTGAGAGTTCAGGGGTAACGAAAAGGTTTCTGCCATCAAGAGGCGAACGAAATTTCACGCCTTCCTCGGTAATTTTTTTGTTGGAGAGCGAAAAGACCTGGAATCCGCCACTGTCAGTTAGGATAGAATGATCCCACGACATAAAATTATGAAGGCCGCCAAAGTATCTCAGAGTGTCGAGTCCTGGACGCAAAAACAAATGGAAAGCGTTGCCCAGTATTATTTTTGAATCTATCTCACAAAGCTGATCTTGCCAGATTCCTTTTACAGTCCCATTAGTGCCTACTGGCATAAAAACGGGGGTCTCGAACTCGCCGTGTGCAGTGGAAAGTACAGCGGTTCTTGCGTTTGTTTCAGTGCTCTTGGACCTTATTTTCAGCTCAACCATTTCGCTTTCCGATAATCTCGATTATCTTATCGTAAGAAGCATCAATCTGTTTTTCTAGTTGACTCATTTCATCGTTTATCCACGCGCCATAATCGGGGTCCTTAAGGGACTTCATATTGATCATAACATTGGCTTTGGCAATCCTATAGACTGCTAAGAGAAGGTGGGCGCCGCTTTCCGCGTCCGAAAGAACATTAGAATTCCCCCACTTGGCAAGTCTTTCTACATTCACAATTATGTTCTTACATCGCCTGGCAAGATCGAAAGGCACTTCTATTGCTGTCTTTAGAGCCTGCTGGACTTTCATTTCTCTTGTGTTCTTCTCATCATCGGTGGTTTTCGGAAGCTTATAAGCAGACATTACTTGGTCAAAGGCCTGAATATCTCGGTTCATCAAGTCGCAAAGATAGTTGCTTTCCGACTCAAAAACCTCTAAGGCTGACTCCATATGTCCTTCGACATCTTCATAGCCCTTTTTCCCTATGGTCAGGTTTGCGACCATTGATCCTAACGAAGCTGCGAGGGCAGCTACCACTGCTCCGACAGCACCCCCTCCTGGAGTCGCCGACTTCTCAGCAACTTTTTTCAAAAAATCTTTAACCGATAATGTGCAAAAATCCATTTCAATAACCCCCCTGATTGTCCTCTGATTCTCCAGAAATGATTTTTATCCCAGAGCTAGTACCGATTCTGTTAGCTCCGGCAACTATCATTTCTAGAGCGTCTTCTCTTGATTTGACACCGCCGGAGGCCTTGACTCTACAGGTGTCTCCGACAACAAACTTCATCAAAGAAACGTCATTTGTCGTCGCTCCTCCGGTTGAAAATCCGGTTGAAGTCTTGACAAATGCAGCACCCGACTGTCTGGCGATTACGCAGGCAGCAACCTTTTCCTCTTCATTAAGCAGAGATGTTTCGATTATTACTTTAACGGGTTTGCCTCGTGCTGATTCTACCACTTTGACCATGTCATCAAATACGCTTTCGTACTCTCCTGCCTTCAAGAGACCTACATTCATTACCATATCAAGCTCGTCTGCTCCATTATCAACCGCCCATGATGCTTCGAAAGCTTTCGCTTCTTTTGATGCCTGTCCCAAAGGAAACCCAATGACAACGGCCTTCTTTACATTGCTCCCTATAAGTGATTCATTCACTATAGGCAGATACCCAGAATTGACACAGACACTCCAGAATTCATAATTGATTGCCTCGTCACACAGTTTCTTTATCATTTCTGGAGTTGCATCGGCCTTCAAAAGAGTGTGGTCAATGAATTTGGCAATGTTGAGTTTCTCCGGTAACTCTCTTCTTATTGGAGAATACTCTTCTTTGTACCTTCGAACTTCCCTTTCGATTAATGCTCCAAGCATTGCATCACCAATCCTTATTTTATTTCGCGAAGTCACAAGCCCAGGTCTTCTGATATTTCTTGCATTGCTTTCAGAGATAGAGATAGGAAATCCTCTAGAGTCATGCCGATTCCAGCACAACTCGCCATCTGATCTCTATTGGCACCCCTGGCGAATGATTTCTCCTTATATCTGTTCAAGAGAAAATCCACGTCGATATCGGATAGCTTACTACCTTTCCTAATTAGAACTGCAGCCACTATGAATCCAGTTACTGGGTCGGCCGCATAAATTGCCTTTTCGATAAGTTTTCCTCTTTCTTTCTTTTCGCAATGGGCCAGAATCGCATCTTTAATATCTTCGGGCAAATCCTTGTTCTCAAGCATCTCCACTGTCTTATTGCCGTGTTCTTCAAAGTTGTCCTTAGTGAATTCGTAGTCAAGGTCGTGAAGAAGTCCTGCCATGGCCCAGACTTCTTCATCTTGTCCAAGATCTTTCGCCAGGGCCTTCATCACCGCCTCAGTGGCAAGAACATGTTTAATCAGATTCTTGGAGTGCATGTTGTCCATTATTAACTTCATTGCCTCTTCTCTTGAGATCATTTTCAGTCACCCCCGCTTCGAAAACTCTTCCGGCTGCAAAACTGTAGTACTTTCCGCTTCCTATTATAACGTGATCAAGCATCCTAATTCCGAGTGTTTCTCCAGCGTCTCTAATCTTTGAAGTAATCCCTTCATCTTCCTTACTTGGAGAAGGGTCGCCAGATGGATGGTTGTGGACGAGAATTATTGCTGCAGCCGTCCTGGATATGGCGGGTTTGTAGACCTCTCTCGGGTGAAGAACAGAGGAATCCAATATTCCCACACTAACGGTGTTTAGCCCTCTATAGTTCAGTTTGGTGTCCAAGGAAATTACCCTGACAGTCTCTCGATCCATGAAAGCCATGTCATTGCAGAGATAGTAAACACTCTGTGGTTCATCCAACCTCACTTTTGTCTTTTCCGTCATCTCCCTGAAGATTCTCTGCCCAAGCTCTAGAGCAGCCTTCAGGCAGACTGCTTTTGCCGTTCCAAGACCTTTTGCGGTCATCAATTCCGCAACTTCAGCAGACAGAAGCGCTGTGAGAGAACCATAATGATCGAGAAGCTCTTCGCTTAACTGGACTACCCCTTTCCCCTTTGCTCCAGTTCTAAGAAGGATCGCGATCAGTTCGCTGTCCGAAAGAGAACCTGTACCATACTTTAGGAGCCTTTCTCTAGGCATTGAGTGGAGGCACAATTCAAATTACCCCCCGCGAATGAAGTTCCTCCCAAAGTCTTCCTATGGGAAGCCCCATCACATTGTAGAAGTCGCCCGAGATGCTTCTTACAAAAATGGCACCACAGTCTTGGATTCCGTATGCCCCGGCTTTGTCAAGTGAGATACCACTTGCAGAGTACTCCTTAAGCACTTTCCCGGGCATTTCTCGAAATGTGACAGCGGTTTCTTCAACAAAAGTGAACTCGTCTTCTTCCGATACAACTGAGACAGACGTGTAGACGGAGTGGGTCTTGCCCGAAAGAGCAGAGAGCATTTCGTAAGCTGCCTCAATTGAAGAGGGCTTTCCAAGTACCAATCCATTTAGGACTACAACGGTGTCTGCTCCCACAATTACCGCATCAGGGTTCCTGAAATATACATTTTCAGCCTTCCTGTAAGAAAGTTCCGCTAGCTCCACCTCTGAAAATCGCTCTGAAAGCCTTTCTATAATTCCTTCTGGCGGAACTACCTCAAAGGTAACTCCAATTAGCTGAAGCAGCTCTTTTCTCCTTGGAGAAGATGAGCCAAGTATCAATCTAGCCAAAGAGTATCACCCATCCTTCGTATAACTTCAAATGCAATATAGGCATTAATCAGCGCAGAAACTGATCCAATGACTAACATATAGGGGTAAAGAAATACTATTTCTATACTCTTCACTATCAATGCGTACGCAACTAGCAACTGTACCAAGTTACTCGCCGAGGCTCCGGCCAGACTTATGCCTACCAGGCCGAATCTTTCGGTCCGGCTCAAGAGCCACATCAGTGCTCCGGAAGAGAGAGAACCCGTAATTCCCATCAAGAAACCGGGAGTTGCAAGTCTACCCGTTATCAGACTTCCAATTAGGCTTTTTCCAACAGAGAGCACAAGAATGTCGCGAAAAGGCATGCCTGCTAGCGCGATGATTAAGACAAGATTAGAAAAGCCCCATCTTCCACCCGGAACTGGTAGAGGAAACGGTATAAGGCTTTCAAGAAGATAAAGAACAGAACCTATCGCAATTAACATCGACAGTGTGGTGATTCTTCTCGCTTCCATCATTACTCCATCAGCAAATTTAGCTAGTATTCCAGTGATACACAAACCTCGGGGAGTCAGTTATCCAATGACTCCCAGCAATTTTCAGAGCGGTTCAGCACTTTCTCTGTCAAATCTTCAAAGAGAACTTAACAAGCCTATTGAGAAATCACATCTACTTCCGTCCTACCCCATGGGATCTTTATGACTATCCTGTTGGGAACGCAAACGATTGGGATATTTGGGCTGTCTACTGCTCCTTGTAAGACACACAGCTTATCAGGACAATCTGAATCAATGACTGAGATCCTTCCCTTTTCGACCTTAATTCGCATACCTACTGCAAGTGAAAACTCTGAGTCTACTCTAAGATTGACTGTCCTTATTAACCTCCCATCATGGTACACTTCGGCAAAAGATGAACCTCTATCTCGTGTCATTGCGAGAAGTAACACTACTGTAATTAGTCCGAAGACAATCAAAATATCATATCTCGTTAGTAGTTTCATCGCTCCTGATATACTTCAAAACCTGGCGACTTAAAAATACTCATATCTTCCATTACGAGAAGAACGAGTGCTCCAAATCTCGGCAAAAATGTTACTCCCGGCTCCATTCCAATCACAAAGGCGGCAGTCGCATAGGCATCTGCAAGCATAACGCTTCTACCAATAGCGGTTGCGCTAATAACTCCGTTGCGGGATGGGAATCCCGTCTCTGGATCCATAATGTGGTGGTAACGTACGTTGTCTTCTATAAAAAATCTTTCATAGTCTCCAGAAGTAGCCACAGCACCATCATATAGATAGATATACTCTATAACGTCTTGGACACTCTCCCCTCTTGGATCTCTAACACCGACTATCCACGGCCTGCTTCCGTACTTGGGACCGATTACCCCTATGTCTCCGCCAGCATCAATGAAACCAGTCGCCCCCTCGTCAAGCGCTTTTATCTTCGCAATAGCCATATCTACTGCGTATCCCTTTGCAATCGCTCCGAGATCTAGCATTGCTCCATCTGCCAATGATACATATTCCGACTCTTCAACAAAAGTGATTCTGGAGAAGCCAGTCGATGCAAGAGCTTCTTCGATTTCTTTCTCTGAGGGGATCCTTTTGTCAGATGATTCATCGTCAAAACCCCAGAGTTTGGTCAGTTCGTACAGTGTCGGATCAAAGGCCCCGGAAGTGTTCTTTGCAATTTCGAGGGCAGATTTTATGAGAAAACTCGTCTCCTTATCTATATCGTGAAGTTCACCGCTTCTGTTAAGCTCTGCAATTATTCCGTCGCTTCTGCTTCCGAATTTCTCATCAATCCTTTCTATTTCCGTCATGGCAGCTTCTGCGAGGGTAACTGGAGACATTTTTGAAGAAGAGACCCTTACGGTAACGTAAGTTCCGAGAAGATACTCTGTTCTGTCATAATATTCCAGGGGCTTTTGCCGGAAGAAAATGAAAATCAACAACACAATAGCAGAAACCAGAAGCACTGCATAAACAATTGTCCGGCTTCTCAGAAGACGACTGGAATTTCTTCTTGGCACTTGTTGCACCTTCCTTTTTCATCTATTCCAACCACTGAGCTCCGCATACCTTTTCTTTCGATTAAAAGGTTCCCGCAGTGAGGACAAATAGTATCGGAGAGACCGGGAAGGTTCACGTTTCCAACGTACACGTATCTCAAATACTCCTTTGCTACTTCTGCAAGCATTGTTAAAGATTCAGGCGGAGTCGGAGGTATTTCACTTTTGTAGCTAGGATGATATCTGTTTATATGGAGAGGAATATCTTTTGAAATTTCTGAAATCCATTTTGCCTCTTCTATCATTTCTTCAGTGGAATCATTTTTACCAGGAATTATTAATGTTGTCAATTCCAAATGCGTTCCTACCTTTTTTGCCGTCTCTATTGATCTTAGAACATTTCTCTTATCTGTACCAATTTCATTTCTGTAAAAGTCATCGTTCCAACCCTTTAGATCAATATTCATTGCTCTAACCGACTGAGAAAGAAGATCCATAGGTTCCTCATCGATCACACCGTTTGTAACAAGGACACTGTAGATACCCTCTTTGGCTGCTGCCCTTGAAGTGTCTAGAATGAACTCGAAAGAGACAATCGGTTCATTGTAAGTAAATGCTATTCCTTGCGATTCCCTCTCAAGCGCGATCTGAATAAGCTGTTGAGGCATTACCCGCTTTACAGTCTTCGGTCGTTGCTTTGATATCTCCCAGTTCTGGCAAAAATCGCATTTAAGATTACATCCCCACGATCCAACTGAAAGTATCTTTTCTCCAGGGAAGAAGTGGTACAAGGGCTTCTTCTCGATAGGATCTACCGCTATCGAAGTCAGTTGACCGTAATTCAGCGAATAGAGCATTCCGTCAACATTTCTTCTAACACCACAAAAACCTACCTGATTAGGTTTAATTATGCAGTGCCTTGGACAAAGCAGGCATTGCAACGCATCATCCTCACCATATTCGTCAAAATACACGGCCGGTTTCAAAAAAACCACCTCTTAATAGAATCAGTGATACCTTTCAACTGAAAACCTGAAAATGTTGTAGTCCTCCGATTGACCAATACCAGCTTTCTTCAACGCGATTTCAAGCTGTTGCTGGACGGTATTTACCCCCTCTAGATCAGGCAGAAGGACACCTTTTCTGTATCCCAGAGAAACCACAACGCCGAACTTCTTTGGATCGAGATCTGAAAGGGTTGCTTTTTCTGGCAAACTAAGAATATCCACAGACAATTCCAAATCATGGAACTCAGCTGCTTCCACAGGGGGAAACCGTGGGTCTCTGATGGCCGATGAAATCGCGTTCTGTATTATCTCACTTGCAATATTCTCTTCCGTGGGGAATATCGTTCCTATACACCCTCTTAGCGATCCGCCCAGAGTGTGCAGAGATACGAAGCAGCCCGCTCTTCTGGAGGTAAATTCACTAGATACCCACGCGGGGACTTCAACAGCAGCACGTCTTCGAAAGTACTCGCTTATTGAGAGTCTTGCAATCCTAACAGGTTCGGAATAAGACAATTCAATCCCTCAATCGAAAAAAATCTGAGACAGCTTGTAGTATTCGAAGGGAACGAGCTTCTTCGTAGCTATTCCATATTCAAGGGGTATGGAGACAATGTTGTTGCCTTTAAGCGCAACCATCCTGCCAAAATCGCCTTTCATAACAAGTTCCATTGCATGTACCCCATATCTCGTTCCAAGAATTCTATCAAAGGCTGTAGGTGTCCCCCCTCTTAATAGATGGCCTAGAACTACAGATCTTGTGTCGTAACCGGTTCTCTCAGAAATGATGTTTGCCATATAGTGTGCAATTCCACCGAGTTTAATATGTCCAAAAGCATCTATCTTGCTCTCATCGCCAACAACATTTTCAAGCTCTGTTGGCTTGAACCCTTCGGCAACAGCAACTATCATATATCCATATCTATCCATTCGCTTCTTCACATATGCGATAATTTCATCTATAGTCATGGGGTACTCTGGAATCAGTATTAAATGTGCTCCAGCAGCCATGCCCGCTTCCAAAGTTACCCATCCGGCCTCTCGACCCATGAGCTCGACGATTATGATTCTTCCGTGTGACTTCGCTGTGGAATGAAGCCTGTCTATTGCATCGGCACCGACATTAACAGCAGTTTGGTACCCAAAAGTGTAATCAGTGTTGGCAACGTCGTTGTCGATTGTCTTCGGCACGCCGATCGCTTTGTATCCCATCGAAGAAAGTTTTGCGGCCACACTCAACGTATCGTCACCGCCTATACCTATTATCGCGTCCAGCCCAAGCTTCTCAATATTTTCTTCCATTTTGATTCTCATGTCTTCTGACTTAAAGGGGTTAGTTCTGGATGTGCCAAGAATTGTGCCTCCCAGAATGTGAATGCCTTCAACATCGTTATCTGTGAGTTTCATACTCTCACCGACAACCAAACCCTTCCAACCATGCATCAAACCAATTATCTCCACACTTTCCGGAGCAGATTTGACGATTCCTCTGATTACTGCATTTAGTCCTGGACAGTCCCCGCCGCCAGTCAATATCCCAATTCGCATTAAGAACCTCCCGCAAGTTTAGAAAGTACTTACTCATAGACTGTATAATTATAACATGAAGAGATTCAATGTTGTCTGAGGACAGAGAGGAAAGAGGCTTATGAAGCTAAGTATGAAAGCAATAAGAGAGTTCATTACTTCACCAGAATACACACCTACCACCTTGAGAGGAATCGCCGTAAAGTTAGGGTTTAGTGATAAGGAAAGCAGAGGGCTGCTAAAAAAATATCTCATGGAACTGGTCAATTCTGGAGAGGTAATTCGAGATTCGAAAGGCAGATACATATCTCCTGGGGAAAAGATGGTAGTAGGAAAAATTGAATTTGCACGAAGAGGAATGGGTGCTTTCATAAGTGTAGAAGATGAAGAGGACGTCTTTATCCCTCCAGAGGATACAGGATTTTCTATCCATGGCGATACAGTCCTTGCGGAGATTACCGGAAAATATAGAGAAATAAGAAAAGGAAAGATCGTCAAGGTAATCAATCGCAATAAGACGAAAGTGGTCGGAACCTTCAAAACCAGAGGTATAATGGCCTTTGTCGTGGCCGACGATATGCGAATAAAGAGTGACTTCTATATACCTCCGGAAGGTTTCAATGGAGCCAGACCCGACCAAAAGGTTCTAATCAAGATCACCAGATATCCTTCGCCTGGAAAGAATCCAGAAGGAATCGTTGAGCGAGTCCTCGGGGATGCATTCAGTCCTGAGGCAGACTTGATGACAGTTATCTACAGGCAGGATCTTCCTGAGCCCGGCTACTTTCCAGAAGAAGTCAATGAACAGGCCGTAGAAACTACCAATAAGCTAAGCCCAGAAGAAATCAGAGGAAGAGAAGATCTCCGCGATGAATTAGTCTATACAATAGATGGCGATGATGCAAAGGATTTCGATGACGCCATATCCTTGAAGAAGAACTCCAAGGGGAACTATTTGCTAGGTATTCATATCGCCGATGTCTCCCACTATGTTCGAGAGGGAACGCAGATCGATGTCGAAGCTTATTTAAGGGGCACATCGGTCTACTTACTCGACACAGTAATTCCTATGCTTCCCTTTGAACTGTCAAACGACATTTGTTCATTGAAACCTGCTGAGGATAGGTTGACCCTGTCTCTTCTGATGGAAATTGATCCAAGAGGAAAGGTAGTTTCGACAGCAGTCAAGAATGCGGTGATTAATTCTAAGAGTCGACTTACATATTCTGAAGTAAACGATTTTCTCAATGGAGAAGCTTCCCAGGCCACTTTTGAGAAATTGACCCCTGTCGCTGAAAGCCTTAGGATGTCACATGAACTTGCACAAAAGATCAGAGACATCCGAAAGAAGCGGGGCTCTGTCATGGACATCTCATCCAGAGAAGTCAAGATAGTCTTTGATGAGAACGGAAAAGTGGTGGACATTATCCCACAGAGCCGTGGGGTGTCAGAATGGATCATTGAAGAATTCATGATACTTGCAAACGAGACAGTTGCCGAGATATTTGACAACAGAGGATTACCTTTTGTGTACAGGATTCACGAGGAGCCAGATCCCGAATCAATGATGCAGCTGAAAAATTATCTTGAGGCGCTGGGAATGAAAATAATGATTCCAAGGAATGTTCATCCAAAAGCTCTTCAACAAATACTGGAGAAGACAAAGGATCATCCTCTTCACTCTTCCATAGAAAGAGTCCTTGTGCGAGGTATGAAGCGTGCGGTCTATTCCGAGAGAAACATTGGTCACTTCGGACTGGCTTCTGAGGCTTACACTCATTTCACGTCGCCGATCAGGCGGTATCCTGACCTAGTTGTGCACAGACTATTGAAGAAATTGATAGAGAATTCTGGGAATGATCTCGGAGAAGAGTCAAAGAAAGTTGAAGAGACTCTTCCGAAGATAGCGTCCTGGGCATCGAAGAGAGAAAGGGTAGCTAATGAAGCGGAATGGGATTTGCTCGATATGAAGAAGGTGGAGTACATTTCCGGTCGTGTAGGAGACGTTTTTGAAGGTGTGATTACCGGGGTAACGAAATTTGGGATATTCGTGGAGTTGACGGAAAAGATGGTCTCGGGTCTCGTTCACATTTCAACTCTGGATGACTATTATGATTTTATTGAGAACCAGAATATTCTTGTTGGAAGAAAACGGAAACGTATCTTCAGAATAGGTGATGAACTGAAGGTTCAGGTTGTTAGGGCAGACAAGACGACCATGGAAATCGATTTTAATATCGTGAAAGAAGAAAGCGGACCTGCCGCCAACAGGAAAACCACTTCAGCAAGTATCTCAAAGAATAGAAACGTTACCAGGAAGAAGACTTAGTAGAGCGGTTCGAATCTCTGCACGCTCCAGTATTCTTTCATTAGAGATTCATAAAGACCTAGTAAAGTCGTCTTATGGTCTTCCTCCCATTTAGAAAGCATGTCGAAAAGGTCTTTAATCTCCTTTTTTGAAGATTCTTGTGCTCTTTGTTTATAGAAGTCTTCGAAATCTTTTTCTATCAGATAAGCAATTCGCAAAGCCGAGAGATCTCCCGCAAGTGAGTCAACCGAAATGCCTCTCAGCTCCAGAGATTCTCTTGAATAGAAGATGTTTTTCTCTTCAATGTTGGCGAACGTTATTTCGTCTCCTCTAGATTGATCTTCTATCATTTTGGAGATAAAGGAGACATGATCCATTTCCATCTCAGCAAGTTCCAAGAAGAGTTCCTTAACCTCTGGAATGTGAATTTCCTTTGATCTTTCTCTGTAAAACTTCACGCCCTCTCTTTCACGGGCCAGAGCATACTTAAGCACAGCGAGCTCTTCAGCGCCCATCAGAAACACTCCCTTCTCATGATCTTACTTGTCCTACAAAGTAATTATCTCATTAAATGAATTTCCTACAAAGTATTGCCTGATAAGTGTAAAGTCACTTTTGTGGTGGGCAAACGTGGTATATTTTTACAAATGACACAGAGAAGAGGTGTTTTATGGAGATTATTCGCCTCAGGCAAGGAGAAAAGAGCTTTTCTATTACTGAAACCTTACCGTTTTCTATCGCAATACTTGACCAGATCTACGATGGCGACATTAATCTGGCGATAGATGATGTGAAAGGAAGTCAGGTAGAGAAGGATCTTTATGTTATCAGAACTTTAATTGATACTTTCGAGAATATTGTAACCCCTGAAAACTATGCACCCATTGAGTTCGAGGAATTTCTGGAATATCTTGCTGAGACTGAACTCTCTATCAAGTCTTTTGCAAGAGGCACGTTCTCTGGCTTTCAAGACAAGATACTTTCGATTGCGGACAGAGGTGATTATGATAGTGCCCAGCGGTTTCTTGATTTGCTTATGGAGGCGAATGTTGATGAAGCGTCTGTTTGTGAGCTAAAGGGCACAATCTTTTTGGAATCTGGGAATGAAGAAGAGGGGATTAAGTGGCTTCAGCGTGCTTTGAAGATAGATCCATCACTAGTATCCGCTTACTCATTTCTTGGTCAGACCTTCTACAACAGAGGGGAGTTTGATGAGGCGGCGAGTTGTTGGGAGAAGGAGATTACTTTGTCGCCGGATCATCTAGTCACCTATTTTATGCTGACAGACGCGTATATAAATGGTGGTCGTACGGAGGAAGCCCTTAATGTTCTGATGAGTCTTTCTCGCAGGGACCCAGATAGCATCTTGACGAAGGTTGAGATGGCTGATTTGTACGAAAGAATGGGAAACATTGACATGAGAGACAGAGTCGAGCAGGAAGTGCTTGGGGCAAAGCCGGTCTATATAAACGATATGGAGCCTTGGGCGAAGATTCAGTTTAAGTATTCAAGGTTCGATATTGTGGAAAAAGAGGCTAAGAAGTTTTTGAAAGAAGATCCCGATAGGCCAGAGCTGAAGATGCTTCTCATTGTGACTCATGTTAAGAAAGGGCTTTGTTCTGAGGCAAAGAAGCTTATGGAGGACTTTGAAAGTGAGCAAGTTTGGTATTACTACGGAAAGAAAGAACTTTTCGATGAGTTCCTTTCTGAAGAAGAGAGAAGACAGTGTGGGATTACTTAGCTTTTAGGGTACCGGTTTTTTTCGTTTTTGGGCTAATTTTTGGGAGTTTTTCTAACGCGTTGATCTTCAGGATTCCTTCCAAGGAGTACTCTATTGTCAGACCTCGAAGAAGCTTCTGTCCACACTGCAAGCATGAGCTTTCCTGGAAAGACAACCTTCCAGTTATTAGCTACCTAGTCCTGAAGGGAAAGTGCAGATACTGTGGTAACCCAATTTCCGCAAGATATCCCACAGTTGAGTTGTTGACAGCAGGATTGTATGCGCTAAACGCGTCTCTTTTTTCTCTTTCGGGAGCGATTTCATTATCAGTTCTATCCACAGGACTCATCGTTTCTTCCTTCATAGATCTTGAGCACTACATGATTCCTGATCTCGGCGTGATTCTTGTTGGAGTCGGTGCCTTCGCATGGTCGATTTTTGAAGATAGATTTCCTTTGAACTTGCTGTATGCTCTTCTCGTGACCGGGGCAATGGTAGCCTTCTTTTTAATTGCAAACCTCGTGAGGAAAGACAGCTTCGGATTTGGTGACGTTGAACTTCTTGCTGCTCTTTCACTTGCAACAGGGGTAGTCGGATCTCTTTACACAATTATGATAGCTTCGTTCGCCGCTCTGATAGTGTATGCCATAAAAGCTGCAGCTGAAGGAAAAAGGTTCGACAGACGAGCTCAGCTTCCATTCGGGCCTTTCATCGCAATCGGTGGATATTCAACAATAATCTTCCTGGATTTCATTGAGGCACTTTATCGAGTATGAACTTGAGGGACTGGACACATGAAATAAGAATGACGGGAATCGCTTTTGCGGATTTTCTAGATAGCAAGGGGATTCATTTCTCTCTAAGTTCTTCTGGAGAGTATTTCGTCCAATTGTCTAATGGAATAACCTTTAAACTCTACACAAATCGGTCCGGGAACAATAGGATAGTGTTGCCATCTTCCACCTGCGATGAGCTGTCTGAGAAGTTACTGTTTGCGTGGGAAGAGTTTAATGGCAGGACATATGGTGGAATACACCTCTTCGTTGATGGGAGTTTTAGAGACAATGCGGCAGGCTATGGAGTGGTCGTGATCTCCGAAAAGCGTATCGAGGAGAAGATAAAGGGTTGTGTGAGAGAAAACCTGGAAATGAGAAATGTGATTGGAGAGATTGAAGGTGTTATTCAAGGGTTGAGCTACTGCCTGAATAAGGGGTATAAGAGAGTAAAAATACATTACGACTATGAGGGATTGAAGAGCTGGAAAACAGGAGAGTGGAAAGCAAAGAACGAGTCGACGAGAAAGTACAGAGATCTTCTTGATAAACTATCAGCCGATATCAACATAGAATGGGTGAAAGTCAAATCGCATGTTGGAGACACCTTTAACGAGATTGCGGATAAATTGGCAAAAAAAGCTGTTGAGGAGTGTTTTTGATTTCCTCCGGAGTCCATTCTAGGGATTCCGACTACCAGAAGCAGACGCTCGATGATTTACGACAGTTAGTATGCTTTTTTAGGAAGTCAAGTGGTCTCGGACGGATATGTTACATACAAAATTACGACAGCTGCATCGGTGTTTCTTCGAGCGATGGCAACCGGTGATCTTCGAGGAGCTTTATCCATTCTCTGAGAGGAGAGACTGAATTGGAATTAGGCTGCTTTTTTGGCCTTTTTATTTGTGAAGCCGTGGCATCAAGGAGCAATCTTGACGAAAAGGCAATATTTTGTGTGAACCAAAGGCCAGAAAAGGAAATGGAGTGAAAAAATTATGGGGAGGTTTGACTGTGAGAGTATACATCAGTGCTGACATTGAAGGGACTTCAGGGATTGCCGATTGGAACGAAGCGAGGAAGGGGCATGAGGACTACGAGTATTTCAAGAAGCAGATGACTGCGGAAGTAAGGGCCGCTGTACAGGGTGCTATAAAAGCAGGTGCCTCGGAAATCGTTGTGAGGGATGCCCATGGAAGTGCAAGAAATATTGATCCGTCTTCTCTTCCTGAAGAAGTCCGCATATTGAGAGGATGGGCGAGAGACCCTCTGATGATGATGCAGGGAGTCGATACCGGTTTTGGGGCCGTCGTATTCACAGGCTATCACTCCCCATCAGGGCAGGCTTTGAATCCTCTTTCTCACACTATGACCGGCGAGATCTTCTATTTGAAGATAAATGGGGAGCTTGTTAGTGAATTCATGCTAAACGCGATGTCAGCAGCCTACTACGGTATACCGATAGTCTTTGTCAGTGGTGATGAAGGAATTGTGAGGATTGCAAAGCAGGCAGTACCTGGCATTGTGACGGTCTCAACAAACCGTGGAAGCGGATCCTCCGTTGATTCAATCCATCCTATGAGAGCGGTGAAACTGATTGAAGAGGGGGTCTATAAGGCCTTGAAGAATCTTGAGACACTTCCTTTGGAACTGCCAGAGAGATTCAATGTCGAGATTGCCTATGTTGATCACAGACTGGCACACAAACTCTCCTTTTTTCCGGGAGTGCGCAAGATGGATGACCGGACAATCATATTCGAAGAAACTGACTATTTTGAAGTACTTAGAAAGCTATTGTTCTTGCTTTGAGAGTCTTAGAGGCAATCTTAGAAGAACTTTTGGTTAGATAATCATCCAGCAGTCTTTCGGGTGCTTTTCAGCCGTATGCTATCTTTGACCGGGTAGTCGCGCGGAAGCCTCATTTCGGGTTTAAAACCATATCTAGTATATATTGAAAGGGCCCTACCATTACTCTTTGAAACATCGAGTACAATCTCTTGACAAGTTGCGAGAAGATAGCTAAATACCATTCTCGCAAAGCCCATATTCCTGAAACCTCTTTCAACCGAAATGATTCCTAGATAGCTCTGGTTAGATGAAACACTCATTTTCATTGCCTTACGTAGCGTCCTAACTTCCATTAGCAACCTGAATCTACTCAGACTAGTGAGGAAATCTCTATAATTTGGCTTTAAAGAAGCTAATTGCTTCATCTCCTTCATCGAGTAAAGAGCATATATCGCGACCGGTTGTTCCCTGAATTCGCAGACGGTTATATGCCTGATGTTTAGCGGGCTATTAAGTAGTATGAGCTCGGAGACAAATTTATGAGCCTTTCTTCCAAAAGCCCTTCTGAAATGCGAAGGATCTGTATCGAAAACAAGTGAGGCAACAAAGGGCACATCCTCTCTTTCTGCCTGTCTGAACAACATCTCTCTCTCCATAGTAAAATTCTACGCCTCTAGCAATGATCGATCAACCTCTTTCTTGGCATAGTATTGCATTAGATCATTTATAAGAATCAAGATCCGTGATGTGAGGTGGCCTGTGGAAACCAGAGAGAGAGAAACTAACGAGGCAGTGCAGATTGCCGAACGCTTGCTTGAGGGAACTCACGAAGCTTCGGCAATTCTTTCGACCGAAGGGAAAGTAGTTGTCGAGAACAGTGAATGGAGAAAGCTGACTTCTGATTATTTCTATGAGTTAAGCTTTATGAAGCAAGATGTAATAGATTTCTCCGGTTTATTCAACTTGTTGAACGACTCCGGTTCTGCAAGACTCAGTTCGTTAATCAACGGAGAGGTAAGTTATGCGTCTTTCGACCTAAGCGATTCAATTCAGACTCGAAGATCACAGTTGTCTGTCAACATTTTCTTTCTTGGGATTTCAAATAAACTATCATATTTGATTACTATGATTGACAACAGCGAATCTACAAGTATTCGAAACGCTTTAAGAGATATGTCGTACCTTGATTCTCTCTCCGGATTTGGAAATGAGAGCTCTCTGCACACTCATCTTGCCTGCAAAATTCATACTGCAAGAGTTACTGGGAGCTCCTTTTCGATTATATGTGTCACATTATCAGATTCTAAGGAAATAGTTGCAATGTTTGGCAAAAGGACCGCAGATATCATTCTACAGAGAATTAGCAGAAGACTTGCAAAAGCAGTTCCAAAAGCAGAGTTTTTCAGGGTCATGGATGATGTCTTTGTTATCGTAATGGATTTGAGCGTCAGGAAGGAAGTTTCTTCGACAGCTATTTCCTTGTTATCAGCTTTGGAAAGACCCGTTGTAGTCAATGACACAGAAATTGCGCCATCTGTCGTGATTGGAATCTGTCAGTTTCCCGTAGATGGGGAGAGTACAGACGCTCTCTTTAGCAACTGCCTTTCATCTGTATTTGCAGCGAAAAGGGAAGGTTTGAAGTGGCAGTTCTACAGCTGATTATTCCAGATAGAAGACGAAAGCATCATAATTCCCTTTATTAGAGCCTAAATCCCCGTCACTCGATGCAGAGAAACCTGTTAAAGCAAATCCGTCGCCTGAACTTGCGACTGCTAGGCTAACATCTTCCAGTTCTCCGCCAAGATATTCTTCCCAAAGCAAATTCCCGTCAACATCAAGCTGCAGGAGCCAGATGTCGCTATAAGCTAATCCAGATCTTTTCAAGGGAGTGTTTTCCGTACCTTTTCTTTCCAGATTTGACTCCGAGAATCCGACTGCTTGAACTCCACCAGAAGGAGTGAAATAAAAATCTTCAAGAAAGTCGTTGCCTTTGCCTCCTAAGCATTTAGTCCACAAAACTTCTCCCTCTTCTGATAGTTTTATTATGAATCCATCATAATCGGAAGTTTTCCTAGAGAAAGCACCTCTGGTGGAGCTGGTTGAACCTACAACAAATATATCCCCGTTTGAGGCCACCTTCACAGAGGAAGGTGAATCCTCACACTCTCCACCAAGAACTTTGGCCCAAAGGAGCTCACCATTAATGCTGACTTTGATCACCAGAACCGATGAGAACTCCAGAGTCAATCCGTTAATCGATAAGTGGCTTCCGCTATTCCCTTCGGCTTCTCCATCCATTGAAGTTGTTTCTGCAACGATCACTATGTCTCCGTTAGGGTCAAGATTGAAGTCGACTGCCCGTTCAAAGGAGCTCCCACCAAATGATTTTTGCCAGACTTCCGATCCTGACCTATCAAGTTTTATCAGAACGACGCTCTTTCCTGCGCTTTCATGTGAGGATTTCGTTCCCAAAATTAAGTATCCGTCCTCGATCTCAACGACTGCGACTGCTTCGTTGTGATTTCCTCCAATTCTGAATCTCCAGCTTTCATTTGCGTATCTATCGAGTTTGATGGCTAGCAGTGAAGATTCTTCCCCAGATCCGAGACCAATTGAGGCGTGGCTTTTGCCTACCACCAGAAATCCCTTATCGTAGGTTTGTATTATGTCATTGAACTCGGTCCAGCCCATATCGAACTTCTTTTGCCAGGCAAAATAGCCATTTCCGTCAAGTTTCACAACCCATCCTGCTCTTGAAAGGACTTTTGCTGAGGAATCCGAAGCTAGTCCAGCATCCGCAGAACCCGCAAGAATGAAGCCACCATCTGAAAGAGGCCTGATTTTAGTGAAGCTGTCTCTTCCGTCATTACCAATAACCCTCTTCCATTCCAATTTGGGAATCCTTTTTGTTTTGAATGACCAGATTGGGCTTCTAATCAATCCACCCTTTCCATCGTCAGCCACAACCTGCCAACTGTATTCAGTATCCGGTTCAAGAGAAGGTAAGGTGTAGGTGGTGTCCGCGATTTGTCCGGCCAGGACTTCCAGTTTTTCGGACCCAAAGTAGAGAGTATAAGAAAGGCTGTCTCCATCGGGGTCTTCGCACTTCCATGAGAGAATCAAATTATTCATGAAATCCTCAACACCATCGATGGGATAAGGAGAGTAAGGTTCTTCTGGCCAGTGGTTCTTGTCCATTACGATTATGTTAAAGGTTTCGCAGTGCCACTGTCCCAAGTTGTCAATTGCTTTAATAGTTACTCTGTGCGCAACAGGGGCCTCTCGATGCCCAGCGGTGTATCGATATTCAGCACCCTGAATTTCGCCCACGCCACTGACGATTTCGAAAAATATGTCTTCTGAATCTGAAGTGGTAAGCTCTTTCAAGTCAATCTCTAGAGACTCTCCTTCAAAAAGCTTCTGGTTTTTGATTGCAAGAGCAGGGGACAGAGGTGGATTTGCTACTACAATCTCAATGGGAACAACAGATCTCGATCTTTCCGACTGTACAACGATCTCCACTCTGTCTTTGGGGCAGCTTAGAGATTTAGTATCAATCAAAAGAAGATCGTTCTCTATTCTTCCTTTCTCTCCTACTACTGAAAAGGCAAGGGCCGTTCCATTGCTTCTTACGATGTCTACAACTGGTAGTGATAGTAGCTCGCCGTATTCTACTGTTACACTACCAAACTCCAAAACTTCGAAATCTGCACTTTGTCCGTTAAGCAGTCCGAAGCCTGAGACAACTGCGAGGACGGCGAAACCGACTATTGCGGCAAGCAGTATTCTCTTCATCATCAAATCAAAGCCTTATCTTCCGTGTCTTCTTTTTTGAAGACTTTGCTGTCAGGAGAAGAACCAAAGGAATTATTATCACAATCGGAATCAACCAGTACCAGATCTTGCCACCATCCCTTTCATTTTCTGGAGGGGCTGAGAGAGTGAACAATGCTCGAGCTGAATTGCCCTCAACATCATTTACAATTACAAGATGTTCACCGTATTCGCTTACCATAATGTGCATTTCCTTTTCTCTTTCATTTACTGGGTAGGTCTTTCCGGAAACAACAACCTCTTTTACGTTAACGTCGTCGCTAACTGTGAAGCTTAGGATCCTTTCATTACCCGAAACAGCATGCTGAACTGGTTCTCCACTGATTACTGGATCTCCAGTCGAAACCGGTCTTCTGGATAGATACTCTTTTTCTAACCAGCCGTAACCGTAAACAAAATAACAGTTTTCGCCTTCTTCGGTAACTTTGACTTCCTGCCCAAATCCCAGACTTTCATGCTCTCTGGAAACCCAGAAACTTCTTGCTTCAGCTTCTAATGAGAATGTTAACGTCGCTTTGTTTCCATCTTGATCGTATGCATTGACAGTATATTCGCCCGTTCCCTGAACTTCAGTTTCAATTTCGGCCAAAACTGAATTTACTTCAAGAGGAGTCACGGCAAGGTCTGGGCCAATAATTTCGATCAAAGTCACTGTGCTGTTGTCGGAGACGGACAACTTCAGATACTTGGTATCGCCGATCGAAACCTTCTGCACTTTGTCGCCGGTTATTAGAGGTGGTTCAACATCAGGAGCGACTCTCGAAAAGCAGTCTCTGTCAAGCCACTCCCCATTTACAAGGAATGCCACTTCACGAAAATCGTCAATGATTACCCTGTCGCCTCTCTTATATGTGCCGATTTCTTCTACTACGTACATCACGGTTTCTTCAAATAGAATGGTTACAGTTCGTTCGTCGTAGGAACCGGAATCGTCATAAGCTCGGATCATGTAGTCGCCTGCTCCATCGGGGCTAAACACAACTTCTCCATCTTCACCGATTTCCACTTCTTCTTCATTCACTGTCACTTTCTTTACAGGCGTGGAGACTGAAAAATCCACCGTGTCTTTCTCTATGCTTATACTAAGAAGAGCGGGAGTGTAGATTTTCGGCAACTTATCTAGCTGGAGAAGAAGTGAACTGAGCTCTCTCGCAACTTCCACAGGTTTAGCTCCTTCGACAGTAGTTACTCTCTCAGTTGCAAGTGCTGAAGAAACCCAATTGCCGTTGGAATTATAAGAGAAATACTCACCGTCACCAAACCCTATCAATGTTCCTATTGGAGAGGCTTTTTCAATATCCCATATTTTCAATGTCCCATCCGTGGAAGACGAGTAAAGCACATGACCATCATTTGAAAGGACTATCTCTGTTACATCCCAGTTGTGACCCGTTATCATATGCACAAGAGTGAAAGAAGGAAAGGAAAGACTCTTTATTGTTCTGTCTGAGGATGCTGTGTAGATTAACCCGTTGTCGACGAGAATCTTTGTAAGCTCTGCGTTGTGAACTCTCGATGTCTTCAGGGGGGACCAGGTTTTGACATCATATGATCTCAGATGGCCCGCCTCAGATCCAATTAGAAGAACTGATCTATCTTTATCCATAGATACTGCGGTAAGTGGTCCGATATCTGCTCTGATAACCTTAACTTGCTGTCCACTTGATGTATCCCATATTCTAAGAGTTCCATCTTTAGAAGCTGAATATAGACGATTCTGTTCAGGCCAATCGATAATGGAGTGTACGGACCCGGAATGGCCTCTGAGAGTTCTTATGAAGGATAGACTTGAGAGCGACCATATCTTCAACGTTGCATCTGAGCTGCATGAATAAAGCGTCTTACCGTCTTCAGTTACAATCAAGTCGTTTACTGCACTGGTGTGACTGCTCAAAGACTTAATCTTTTTTCCTGTTAGAAGGTCCCAAACGATAATTATTCCGTCGTCATAGCCCGCGATTCCCATCTTTCCGTCTGAAGAGACAGTAACTGAAGTTACCCAGGCGCTGTTAAAAGTAAGATTATGAGTCAATCTTCCATCTAAGAGGCTCCACACTTTGATTGTATTATCAATATATCCGGAAACAAGTCTCTCCCCATCTGGACTAACTGCCAACGAAGTAGCGCTGAAAGCCTTGCTATCTGGCACGTACTCTGTGCCATATGCAACAAGAGAAAAAAGCAAAGTAGCTAATATAGCTATCCTTCTCAAATCTATCACCCTGAATTGAATTTTCACTCAATTCTACCATTCATGGCCGTTCAAGAACAGTCCAACCGATCAGTCAAGAAACCTCTGAATCTCCAAACGATAACCATCGGGATCCCTTGTGAAAAAATGATAGATATTGAACTTCTCGTTTACGGTCGGCTCGGTGCATTCAACACCCAATTTGGTCAATTTTTCGTAGAATTCATCGACTTCGTCGGTGAGCAAAGTAATTATTGGATTATCTTCTCCAGCATTTACTTGAAGATGATTACAAAAACCAATCATACCGCCGTTGGCAGTGAAGAAAATCCAACATTTCCCCTGATCTCTAAACAATTCAAGTCCTATCAAGTCTCTGTAGAAAGAACCTGTAATACTCAGATTTCCTGTGCCCAAAAAGACGATTGTGTTTACTACCTTCAACACTAGATCCTCCCTTCAAAACAAAGGTCCGATCTACGATCGGACCCTTCCGGTTGATCTTCCATACATAATTTGGGTGCTATGAGGACAGGTTGCACTTAAAAGGGTGTAGGTGTGCTTTGCACTGGCCTTGCTATCTTGCTGGAATCGATTTGTCTTTCATCTCGGTATTACAACAAGTGAGACCCCAACATTGAACCAATGGTTCAGTAAACATGTATATTTTTATTTGCGTATACATTACATTTAGCACTCGCTACTTCGGTTTTCAAGGGTATCAAACTACTCGGCAAAAACAGGTCCTTGACCTACAACCTACAATACCACCGCAAGCTGTCATGTATTACTCCATTTGAGTTTCTAGTATCCAAATTTCCAGCATTGTCTCTTTCAGTTTTATTACTCAATTTGCACTCATTGACCTCGCGTTGGTGGGTTGAAAGTGTAGCAACCCGCGTCATTCGACAAGATGACGAAAAAGCTCTTCCACCAAGCGTTTGTCTCATTGGAAGTCGTTTCAATGAAATTCCTATTTGAGAGAAGAACCTAAGAGCTTTCCGTGGCCGGTTGCATATGTTATGGATCTTGTGTGACCACTGCAATCACCGATGAATTTCAGATTCTTGTATCGACCGTTGTTTATCTTGTTTGAGTAAAACTTGACTTCAACGGCATACATAAGATTGTCGGGATAGGATATTCCAGGAATTACCTCACTGAGTTTCTCAATAAACTCAGTAATGGAAACAGATATTCTTCTGGGTAAAACAAGGTTAATGTCCCCCAGAATGAAATCGCTTTCCGGTAACGTAGGTTTTACCCTCCCCAATCTCTTTGTTCTCTTCGTCTGTATGAAATCCTCATAAGTTTGAAGAATCACTTTCCTGCCACCGGCAAGTATATTGCTCAATCTGCTTATATATGAGCCGTAACCAATTGGATCGCGAAAAGGTTCGGTGAAACGTGTTGTGCAAAGTATTGCGAAGTTGGTGCTCTCTGAACTCCCTCCGGAATTGGAGTGGCCGTTCACGGTCACAAAATCATCGTAGTTCTCCAGAACGACCTTTCCAGATGGATTGTTACAGAAAGTTCTCACTGTATATCCTGTCCTGGCCTTCAATCGAACTTTGAATTCATACATCTCATTATTGATCTCTTCAACCACATGATCGGGAAGCTCAAATCTGATTCCAATGTCTACTGTATTACTTGATGCAACGATTTCCGGATATCGCCCTGTAACCTTTTTTATAAGCGAGTGACCGCTTCTGCCCACAGCAACAACCACATAATCAAACTCGGCTTCGAATCCCTCTCCTCTAAGAACAATTCTTTCCTTTTCAATGTCGATTTCATCGACTCTCGAGCCAAAGTGAAAGTGGACGTTCTTCTTCTGCGAGAATTCGTCGAAAATCCTTGTAAGAACCGAACCCAGTTTATCGGTCCCTATATGCCAGAACTTAGAGTTCACAGGTTCAAAACCCTTTTCATAGAAGAGGTTAAAAAATGAGGATTTTCTGTCAAAGGATGTGCCTGTTTTGACAACGAGTTTGTCTTCGGAGCACAGTTTCTCCAGATAGAAATCGACTACACTTCTTTGAATATAGAGCGGAATCTCCATATCACCGCCCATAGTATCTGATACGAAAATCTTCCCATCCGACCTTATTCCACTTATACTTGAACTAAAAATATCCTTTGAGCGTTCCAGAATGTGAATCTCATGATTCTCATCAATAACTTCGCTTAAGAAGCCTATTGAGGCTGCTCCAAATCCGATAACTCCAATTTTCATCTGATAAGTCCTTAACGGACAGCTCACCTCCCGGTGCGTCGTTATTCCCAGCTAAATCTGTATTTATCAAGCCCCAGCTCATTTCTGAGCTGTACTAGTTGTTTCCTCAAGATCTCATTCAAAGGGGCTCCTTTGTCCTTTCTTGATATCCATGCGAGGTATTCCTTCTCGCCAGCTGTATATATCCTTTCCTGCCCGGGAGCCTTTTTCGATGCCCTAAGCTCTCTGAGGATATCACCAGCGAGTTTCTTGAATTCGTTCACTGGAGTGAACGGCTCGATGTCTATTGCTATAAAGAAATGACCTATTGGAATGGGTCTCTTTTCATTCTTAGGTCCCACACCTGTCAGCATCTTCAAATAGCTGCCTGCCTGCAAAGCAGCAGAAAGAATCTCAACTACTGTTGCGTAGCCATAGCCCTTGTATCCGGCAGTCTCCTCGCCGATACCTCCTAGCGGAGTCAAGGCGGCTTCTCCTTTTGTCAGATCAATCAGGATTTGCTCAGTGTCGGTTCTTGGTTTGCCATCAAGACCAATAACCCAACCTTCTGGCAGCTCCTTGCCTGCTCTGGCATAGACTTCAATCTTTCCTCTTTGAGCGACAGAAGTAGCGCAGTCCAGAACAAAGGGGAAGTCTTCGTCTGTTGGAATCCCGAAAGTGAGTGGATTAGTTCCCAGCATATTTTCCACTCCAAAAGTTGGTGCAATAGATGGACGGGCATTCGTGCCAGTAATTCCTATCATGCCCTCTTCAATGGCCATCATTGGATAATAGCCGGCTATTCCGTAGTGTGTCGAGTTGCGTACTACCACCATTCCCATTCCATAGGTTTTCGCCTTCTCAATCGCGAGCTTCATTGATCTGTAAGCAATTACGTGTCCCATCCCGTTGTGTCCGTCAACCACGGCCGTCGTGGGGCTTTCCCTAATTATCTCAAACTCTGTGACGGGACTTTGAGTTCCTGACCGGATTCTATCCACGTAGATGGGCTTTAGTCTTCCTATGCCGTGTGAGTCGATCCCTCTCTTGTCTGAAGTAATGAGAACATTGGCACAAACACTTGCATCCTTTTCAGGAACGCCGACACCTACAAAAACATCTTTCATGAAGGCTTCTAGAGTATCAAAGTCAACCCAGACAACATCGTCATAAATGTTTTCCACAAAATCCCTCCTTTTTCTCTCTACAGCCAATTATACAATCAGCATAAACCATATACAGTCTCTTAAGTAATTTTCCATAAATTTCGCGCAATCTTTCTTCGGAATCCTTGTGGCAGATCAGGTGATTATCTGAGAATTCTCAGCAAGAGATGGGTTGCTTTTTTTAGAAAAAATCGAGTACAATGGATTTACGGAAAATTCACATCATCAGGCATTGTGATCATGTTTCGTTGATGACTTTCGAGAAAGAATGGTGAATCGATTGAAGGACAGAATTGGACAGGGAATATATCTTTACCCCATGCCATTAGTAGTGATTGGTACGATGAACGAAGATAGGCCCAATTACACCACAGTGGCCTTTTGTGGGGTAGTAGAGGTTCAGCCGCCTATGCTCCAGATTTCTTTAGCGAAAACTAGACTAAGTTGCAAGAATATAAAGGAGTCGGGTTACTTCAGTGTGAATGTACCATCTCTTGACATGCTCAGAGGTGTAGATTACATGGGAATCTACTCCGGAAAGACCACCGACAAGTCAGAGCTTTTCAACACCTTCGTTGGAAAAACCGGAAGCGTTCCAATGATCGAAGAAGCGCCTTTGAACATGGAATGCAAGTTGGTCAGTAGTTTCGAATTCGGTGCAGTACACGTGACATTTGTCGGTGAAGTCATCCAAACATATTGTGCAGAGTCGTGTATTGTCGACGGTCTTCCAGACATAAGGAAGATCAGTCCGGTGACGTTCTCTGTCTACGACAACTCCTACTGGTCTATAGGTATGTACCTTGGAAAAGCATGGAATATCGGAATAAAGTACACCCCTCCAAGAGAGGGCGTGGAATAGCCCTTCTTTTGGAGGGATGAGATGTTTCATTTCTTCTCGTAAGAGGTCGGTCCTTCAGACCAATCCGTTTCTTCTAGCCATGCTTCTGAATAACCTGTTGGCTGAGCCATGTTGCCTTTCTCACTAATGAAACCATCGTTATACTTCACTATCAAATACTCAGAGAATTCCCACCAGGCCTGGACAATTTCCTGAGAGTTTCTTGAACAGAATCTCGAGAGGTAGTCAGCAGCCTCCCTTGGTTTTGTCGGAAGCATCGTGGCAACACTTGCTTCGATTTCCGGAAGGCGACTTAGAGAAAGCGTTTCATATTTCTGTTGCATTAGTTTGATTTCTTCATGCATGTAACTATACTTCAGAGCGGCCCAATTGGACACGAAGTTGAACGCCCACCAGGCACTGTCCCTGCTGAACTGTGAAGTATCGCAGACTTGAATAGAATCAGGAAGATTGCTTACTCCTGCGTAGAAGGGAGTGAAACAAGTATCGGCAGGTTTATCTAAACCTAACCACATTATTCCTCCAATGGGATCTGGAAGCCATTCCCTTCCCTGACACACGAAAGTGTATCCACAATACGTCACTGATACAGGCCTTTCCCAAGCACCTTCAAGTTGGCGAGAAGGATCACCAACATCACCTTGCCCGTCGTAGCGACCGTAGAATCTGTCTGGATAACCAAATGGACCGGCGGCAATCCCTTTTGTCAAGTCGAACTCCGTTCCTTCATAGTGGTCCCGATATAAGTTCATTACGTCATGCGCTGATAGTCTCCTGTCCGGTTTTATCGAGAATGGGTATTCTCTTGTGAAACCATCTTCTACCCAGGGAGAAAGGTTTAGGCTGGGAGAGATTAAGGAGAAGAGACGCCATACTCTCCTCAACGAGTAGTATGGGTGATTGTACTCTCCAAGACTCACAGTTTTCAGCCAGTCAAGAAGGCCTTCTTCGGGATTCCACCATCCGAATTTCTCTGCAACTTCGTGAAGAGTCTTTCCGAAAAGGATATTCGAGTCTTCGGGATCAATTTCCCTTATTCGGAATTGGTTTGCAGCCACGAAGACTTCTCCGTCGGGGACCTTCTTTGCAACCCAAAGCCCTCCCGTACCTTCAGGAGAAGGAGCCATTTCAATGATCCATGCTTCGTTTGGATCTGCAACAGGCAGTGTTTCACCTGTACCGTAGTACCCATATTCTTCAATCAAGAAACCAATCATTTCAACTGCTTCTCGAGCAGTCTTGCACCGTTCCAGAGCTACTCGAGAAAGCTCCGAGGAGTAGAAAATTCTTCTGCCAGGTTCGGGACCGATCTGAACCTTTGCTCCGTTAGTGCATTCCCCAAACATCAGTTGATGTTCGTTCATTATGCCGTATGAGCCATCGAAATAGGCATATGTGTGTGCTACTTGGGGGATCATTCCAATTGGAATTGAAGCTGGATAGCTAGATGTATCATAACCAGGAGCTCTGTCCGATACAATCCTTGGATAAATGAAGCTGTTATACTGAGAAAATTCTCCTATCGCGACTGCCGTGCAGTAAACCGGTCTAAATGACCCGGGTTCATGATCCTGGGCAGGTACATAGACTATTCTCTGATCGGCCAGGTCGTTGTCGTCTGAATGAGCAACAATCATTGATCCATCAGCACTCGCACCCTTAGTTACAATAAGTGTCGTACATGCAAAAGAAACACCAACAACCATTATAAAGATAAAGAGCAAACATACCTTTGAAGCTTTCATACTGACTCACCTCTCTTCAGTTGGAAAATAGATTGAGATTCTAAACTTCTCTGGATTTCAGGAGACTTTGGATTCCCGCATCCTAACGAATCAGAGTTGAATTCATTGAAAATCCTTCCAGGACAGCAAAAGAAACAAAAAGATCTTCATTCCCGATTTCACAATCAATAAATGGCAACTGCATGGCAAGACCAAAGCATTGGATATCAAAAGGCCCTTCTTCCAGTTCCAGTCCATCTAATTCTGGACAATCATCCTTAGAAGTTCTTAATTCCCAAAAAAAGGCAATGAGTGCTTTTCGCTCATCATCGGCAACATTTGGAGCGTTGTTCACGATCTGTCCTGCCGAAGTGTCGACGGGAACCCAACCGTAGTTTGGCAGAGAGAATACGTCCGGGAATTGTGAGCCCAGCTGACCCGAGAAAATCTGAAACCCACCAAGTGTTCTTGCCGGGATACCTATAGATCTAAACAGTGCTGCAAAGAACATTGACTTTATCCCGCAATCGCCTATGTGATGCTCATAATAGATGGAATAGTTGAAGCTTTCTTTGATGTTTTTCTGAGAAGTGGGATACTCCCCGATTTTTACAGTATCGATTGAAGAAAAGAGTGTTGAAATAAAAAAAGCGGCGTTGAACAGCACGAAGACCTTTCTCATCTTTCCCTCCTAGAACTCCAATTTCCTGGCTACGATCCAAATATACTCCTAAAGATGCAAATCGCAGAACCCTCTGACAGCCTCTTTCTAAAAGGCACGAAGTTGTTGAAGAACCTTTTTCATTAGACTCAGTGCTAGAATCAAGGAGACAATGTAGCGAGTTCTTCTGTTTTTTCTACAGTGGAGGTGCGCAGATGAATCAAAAGGGTCTTTTCAAGAAGAGGAAGCCACCGCTTGGTTCAGTACCTGGAAGTCTCAATATTGACGAAAAGGCTCCCTTTCCAGAGATCAGGCTTATCGAATTCGACGGAGACTATCTTAGAGAAGAAATCATTGAGAACTTGGACGAACTGAAGTCAATAGTTTTCGAGAGAGGAAAGGTTCACTGGGTTGACGTTCAAGGATTAGGAGACGAAACGCTAATTCGAAAGCTTGGCGACATCTTTTCTCTCCATCCTCTGGCCCTTGAAGATGTTACGAATGTTCCGCAAATCCCTAAGGTTGACGAATATGAGAACTGTGTTTTTCTCTGCCTTCCTATGTTGCGAATGGATGATAGTTTTCTTGTGACAGAGCAAGTAAGCGTTTTTGTTGGAGAGACTTTCGTGCTGACTTTCCAGGAAAGGTACGGAGACGTTCTAGACCCTGTTAGGAAGAGGATACGGAGGAACGCTCAGATAAGAAATATGAGTAACGATTACACGGCTTACGCCATAGTTGATACTATCGTTGATAACTACTTCCCTGTATTGCAGGAACTAGGCAACGAGCTTGAGAACCTTGAAGATGAGCTCATGGAAAAAGTGGCCAGGGAAAAGCTCAAGGAGTTATATGTACTGAAGCATAGACTGGCTCATTTGAAGAGGCTTCTTTGGCCTACCAGGGACGCGATTGGGCGTATTTCAAGAGACGAAAGCAAGTACTTTGGAGACCAGATTTCGCTTTATTTCAGAGACGTATATGACCACGTAATGCAGTCGATAGACATGCTTGATCTGAGTCGAGATCTTGCATCGGAGCTGATGAATCTATACCTTTCTTCGACCAGTAACAGAATGAACGAGATAATGAAAGTGCTGACAGTTATCTCTACCATCTTCATACCCCTGTCATTCATTGCCGGCCTCTACGGAATGAATTTTCATTATATGCCTGAGCTCTCTGTGAAGTGGGCTTACCCCGCAGTCTTGATTGCAATGGCAATAGTCGTTCTCATAATGTTGTTTTTCATCCACAAAAGGGGGTGGTTCAGGAAGTGATAAGCGATTTGTTTCTTCAGAAACTACCCCGTGATCCTAGATGAGCTTCTCTTCTTCACATAAACAGACGCCGTATAGAGATGGGCTTATTTCACCAGGCAGTCATCTGAAGTTTCCAGCAACATTCGTCATGATTTCGAGCCTGATGATTGTCCCGTTTTACAGACGTACTTCGAGAACTTCCCTTTCTGCTGGTCGAGATCCATGCAATCGCTTTTTGCATAAGATCAATGGGAATTGCGGCTATAGAAAGTGCTATAAGGGATTGAGTCGATGCTCTTTCGAATCGAAAGTAGAATTTCTCGAAACTGGAAGTTACTGATCCTCCTCTTGATAATAAGTAATGAATCAGCATTGGTTCGAAAGACTTCTAATCTAGGGAGAATCCACTCCCTACTAGCGATAGACAGCAATCAACAACGTCAGGGTCGTAGAGTTTGCCCGCCCCTTCAGTAAGTTCAGAAATCGCCGCTGAAGTTTCATGTGCAGGCCTGTATGGCCTGTGAGATACAATTGCTTCAAACACATCTGCAACCGTTACGACTCTCGTTTCAAAAGGAATTTCCTTACCCCTCAACCCCTGGGGATATCCGGAACCGTCAAGCCGTTCATGGTGCTGACGTACGATGCTTGATACTGGCCACGGTAATTCGATTCTTTCCAGCATCCTAAAACCTGCTTCACTATGACTTTGAATTAGGAACCATTCATTTTCCGTGAGACGCCCCGGTTTGCTAAGTATCTCAGTTGGCACAGAAATCTTACCAATATCATGGAGAAGTGCGCCCTCACGTACAGTATCTATTTGATCCGAGTTGAGTCCCATCTCGTTTGCTATTGCCGTAGCAAGTTTGCTGACCCTTCGTTGGTGACCGGCAGTATATGGATCTCTAACCTCAACCACTGTTGAGAGAGTCTCAATAAGGCTCTTAATAGTTTTCTCAGTCGATTCGGGAATGACATGATCAGAACTGGAGTGAGCAAAGGAATAAACAATTCTTCCTCCAGATCCTTCAGATTGGGAGGCATCAATCTCCGTCACCAAAGCTTCGACTTCTACTCGCGATCCATCACCCCGAGTGACTATCAAAAAACGTTTATCACCTCTCCTACCATTATTAATCAGTCTATTCTCATTTCGATTACCTCTCACTTCTACGAAGTTGAACACGTCTCTCCCGATAATCTGATCTCTCTTTCTTCCGAAAAGCTTCTCGGCGGCTCTGTTGGTAAGGATAACCACTCCTCTTTCATCTGTAGAAATCAGTGCCTGATCAACTGTATCGATTATGCTTCTTGTATTAGCTAACTCAGTAAGGTCATTAATTTCGGCAGTGATCTCTCTGTGTATGCTCACTAACTCTCTGTTGGAAATCGGTTTTATCCAGACCTCCTCGTGATAGGCTTGCTCAGAAAGCACAATTCTCTCCTGCCTTCCCGTCTTCGCAACTCTTTTCAGCGCCTGCAAATACAGATGATCGGCCTTGCTCATTGGTCTCGCTAGAGCTATACCCTCTATAATGGGGAGCCGTGCCAGTCGGTTAAGTTCAAAAGCGAGGTTCTTCGCTAAAGGAGTAATCTTTTCGCAAGTCCTGTCGACGGAAAAGATCGCAGCTCCTACGAACAGTTCTTCGAAGACTTTTCTGAATAGGCTGCTGAATCCACTGTTAGTTTCAAAATGGGGAATAGCGGTTGAAGTTATTGAATAGGAAGCCGGATTCTTGAGATCTTCTTCAAAGTTGTCGTTCGCACTTCCTGGCTTCTCCTTTTCAACTAAAGACTCCATGTTAATCCTATTTGCCTTCTTCAAAATCTTGACATCACAGAATTTGCTTTTGTCGAAATATGAGGAGACGCTCCACACAGAACCGGCATGGTCTATAAACAAATCGCTAGAACCGAAGAGAATATGGTACTCTTTGCCAACAACATCACCGAAGCGCTTTTTCGAAGAAAGATTTTGGAAGGAAATTCTTCCAGTGGGATCAACCATCATGACCGCTTCATCAATAAGGTCGAGATTAAAGTCTGTTGATTCATCTAATGACAAAACTGGCTCATCTCTCATTCTTGGGAAATAAAAATACAAACGTTGGTTCAAAATTCAATTGTAATTCCAATCTAGATGGCTTCACTTTGAATTCTAACATCTTCGCAGTGGTTTTTGAAAATCAGACCGACTGTTCAAGATGAGTTCCTTTTCTGAGAATTTCATCGAACGTGCGATAGGCAGCTTCACAATTTTCGAGGTTCATTTTCCTTTCGAAAAAAGACTTCATTGATTGCATAAGCGACGCCATCATTGGTGTTTGAGTGAGTTACGTAATCACATACGGCTTTCACTTCTGGAAATGCGTTCTCTACTGCCACGGCAAGCCCAACTCTCTGTAGAAGGGGGATATCCGCATAGTGATCTCCAATGAACGCTACTTCCTCACTGGACAGTCCATGATAGTCTAGAAAGGCATTGAACGCAATACCTTTGGAGACTGATCCATCGTATATAGAAAGCAGTCCCCAATTCGAAACCATTGATGTGATTTCTTTGCGGATTCCACCGCTCTCAACCCGAGACCAATATACATCTAAGAACCCTGTATCATCAGAGGTTCTTATTAACGAGTAGCTGAAATGACCTTCAAAATTTGCTTTGATCTCGGCCAAAACGCGAGTCAGAACCTCGAAATCTCCCGTAATATCTAACTGTAGGAGTCTCCTTTTGGCTATTGCTTCGGAAAGATCGTCAACCATTGTAATTCTGTGTTCGTTACTCTGAAGGAAAGGGAGATATGGGTTGATCACAAAATCGCCCTCATGAAACCAATCAGGAACATCTTGAGAATCTGTTCTCGCAAGAATATCACACCCCAAAGTGGGTGCGAGTTCAAGCAAGAAAGATGAAATGTTTCCATCAACCAAACGTTTCGCAATTATCTCACCTTTCCCTTTAATGAGAAAAGCTCCATTCTGAAGGGCATGGGGTCCTTCAAGATCCAGAACGTTGAGATATTCACGTGCCATTAAGTAGTCTCGACCAGTGAAAACTGCAATCTTTATCTCATTTTTCTTGAGTTTCTCAATTGCCTCAAGGGAGAAATCAGAGATCTCTTTGGTGTCATCCAGCAAAGTTCCATCCAAGTCAAGAATCAGGGCCCTGAGGTCCTGGAAGTTTATCTGACGGTCTCTCAACTTTTTCAATACTCGATTCCCTCTCTCGCCTGTACTCCCGCTGAATAGTAGTGCTTGATCTCTTTCATTTCAGTAACGAGATCTGCCTCATCGAGAATTTCTGAAGGTGCTTTCCTTCCAGTTAAAACAAGCTCTGTCTCTTCAGGCTTTGACGAAATCAATCTCCTGATGTCTTCAGTAGAAATCAGTCTATAGTAGTGGGCTATGAAAATCTCGTCCAGTACAACAACTCCAAACTCTCTTCCAATAATAATCTCTCTTGCTCTTGCAAGTCCATTTCGGGCCGCTTCGAGATCTTGGCTTTCAGGATTATTCTTTATGAAACATCTCCTTCCGAACTGCTCAATGACAATTCTGTCTATGTAATTGGGTAATGAGAGTTCACTGTACTTCATGCCCTTGATAAACTGACCAATGAATACCTTCTCTCCCGCAAGTGCCGCTCTTACCGACAGACCGACTGCTGCAGTAGTCTTGCCTTTGCCATCACCCGTATAGATCTGAACGTATCCTCTTTCCACGATGACCTCCTCGACTAATAACTTCAATTCTACTTCGAAATCGGAGTCCGAATATGAATATTTTGCAAAGTGTTCCGTTACCAAGTTGGAATTATATAGCAATTATACGGAAATAGTTCGCATTTATCATTTTGTTGAAGATTCTTTCTGAATGCAATAAACTGCCGATCTGGTTTAAAGGTGGAGGCAAAGAGTTTTCAAAAAATATTGTGAAGTAAATCACATTGAATGGAGGATGAAGATGGCGAAGTATGAAGTGACAAAATCGGTGGATGTGAGAGGCGAGGTTTGCCCTGTACCAGACGTTGAGACAAAGCGAGCTCTTAAGAAGATGAAATCTGGAGAGATACTTGAAGTCTGGATCGATTACGCTATGTCGATGGAAAGAATTCCCGAAGCAGTCAAGGGAATGGGACATGAAGTTCTCGAAGTGGAGGAAGTCGGTAACAGCGAGTGGAAGATATACATCAAGGTAAAGTGAAAAAGGGGTGAGATGACATGGCCTGGACGGGTCTCTTAGTTGGTCTCGTTTTTGGAATAATTCTTCAGAGAGGAAGAGTGTGTTTTAACTCAGCGTTTAGAGATGTTTTGCTCTTCAAGGATAACTACCTTTGGAAATTAGGTTTTCTTGCTGTCGGTCTGCAAATGATCACAGTTCTCTTTGTTGCCCAAATGGGTTGGATAAAGATTGCACCTCCAACACTGAATCTTTTCGGCAATATTGTTGGGGCTTACGTATTTGGCCTGGGTATGGTGCTAGCCGGTGGTTGTGCGTCTGGTGTAACGTACAGATCGGGAGAAGGAATGACAACTGCAATGATCGCTGCAGTATTCTACGGAATTGGTGCAATGGCAATGCGCGGCGGAGTGTTTTCACCTATAAGAACATGGGCTTCTCAATTTAATGTTTCCGTCGATGCCAATTCCTCTGTCTACCTTGACAAGGTTGGTCCGACTCTTGCAACGGTCCTCAATATCAATCCCTGGATCCCTGCAGTGATACTAGCTGCGGTTCTTCTGTGGTATACATTGGGGACAAAGACAACAGAGAGAAAGACTAAGTTCAACTGGAAGGTTGCTGCGGTTTCTCTTGCTATTCTCTCTCCCATTGCATGGATAACAAGTGAGGCTGCAGGGAGAAACTACGGATTCGGTATCACCGGTGGCTGGGTCTCAATATTTGATTCTTACATCAGCAATCAGCCTCTTAGATGGGACGGATTCGAAATAATCGGTATCATTCTTGGCGCTCTCATCGCTTCACTTCTTGCCAAAGAGTTCAAACTGAGAATGCCCAAGAATCCCAAGACTTATCTTGTTGTGATGATCGGCGGCACGATGATGGGAGCTGGAGCCAGTCTGGCAGGCGGTTGTAATATAGGTCATTTTCTTGCCGGTCTTCCAACTCTCGCAATCTCTTCTATAATCGCTAGTGTGTTCTTGATACTTGGTAACTGGACAATGGCCTATATACTATACAGAAAGTGAGGCGTCTCTCTTGAGAATAACAATTCAAGTTTTCGCACCACCTTACTCATATGAGGATCTTGATTCAGCAATAAAGATTGCTGAAGCCGGCCTTAACAAGGGACATGAAGTTACGATATTTCTATTTGCAGACTCAATCCTTTCTATAAACAGTAAGGTCAAGCCTATAAGAGTAGACAGAGATATCCCCAGAAAATTGGAATCTATGATAAAAGAAAAAGGTTTGAAAGTTGAGATCTGTGGAATATGCATGGACTACAGGGGAGTAACGAAGGACATGATTATTCCGGGTTCAAGCCCTAGTGGTCTTCCAGAACTGGCTTCACTGATATTCAACAGCGACAGATTTGTCAATCTGATGGTGTGAGGTGCTGATATGGATAAGAAAATACTTTTCGTTGTTTATCAGGCGCCTGCAGGTTCTATTTGGGTAAACGAAGCCTTTAGAACGGCATTCGGAATGTATGGTGAAGATATAGAACCGGCAGTTCTTCTTATTGAAGAGGCAACTGTTGCTCTCTCAAAGAAAACGAAGCCGGAGTGTCTCGGTCTCCTCTCAATCTCTATGTGTTTTAGGTTCATCAAAAGGTACGAGACAGCAGTTTATGGTGTCAAAGAACATGTGGAAAAACTGAAAGTCAATGAATTCGAAGAGAGTTTCGATGTTCAATTAATAGCTGAAGCTGATCTCGGAGAGTTCTTCCACAAGTTTGACAACGTAATCTTCATGTGAGGTGTCTGGTATGTATTTAATAGTTGTGAAAAATGGGCCCAATAATTCTGCCGATAGAATCAAGATCAACGCGGCGAAAGAAGGCGACAAGGTTGTCCTAATTCAGGACGGTGTTTTCTGGGCATTGAACGAATTGACCACAAAGGCGGAGGTCTTTGCTCTTAAGGACGATGTTGAAGCCAGAGGATACTCGGCTAGTGACGTCTCTGTACCTCTGATTACTTACGAAGGCTTTATTGACATAGTTGAGGAATGTGAAAAGTCAATAGGCTAGGCGATAATTGTGCGATTTTCGAGGTGCACTTCGTTCAGACGTGCACCTCTTTCTACTGGAGGGATTTGGGTTGTCAATGAAGCTTCCGGATTTGTTTCGGACTTTCTCAAATCAGACAAGAATTGAAATAGTTACGATGCTGATGGATAACTTTCTAACTGCTTCAGAAATTGCGTCGCTACTTCAAATTGATTTGTCAACTGTATACAGACATCTACAGCAAATGAAGAAGCTTGGGATACTGACTTCAACTCATTTGCATGGTGTTGAGAGATTCGACTTCAGTTCTCCTCACATTTTCAGAATGCTGGACGAGGCGATTTCTTTCATAACGGAAGCAAAGGGTTTCAACCCGATTGCCTGCTCGGAGGGAATATGCAGTTATTACCTGGGAGGAGAGCTTGACATCATCGAGCCTGACCAGCTTCTTGATATGAGAGGTGAATCTTGCCCGATTCCGGATATTCAAGCAAGAAAGACTCTGGAAAACATGAACCCCGAAGAAGTATTGCTTGTTATTGTAGATTACCCACTTTCGGGGGAGAGAATTCCTGTGTCTATTCAGAAAGAAGGCCATGAGATAATCAAAAAGATAGCTGATAAATACGGTGATATAAAGATCTACATAAGGAGGAGAGAAAATGCTTGATGCGGTTGTAATTGGCGGTGGACCTGGCGGCTATGTATGTGCAATAAGAATAGCACAGCTGGGAAAGAAAGTCGCACTCGTTGAAAAGGAATATCTCGGTGGGACCTGCACAAACTGGGGCTGTATTCCGACGAAAGCGATGCTGACTTCTGCCCATTTGTACACCGAGATAGTTGACAAGTCAAAGAGACTTGGAATCGAGATAACCGGTCTTAATTATGATCTGAAGAAAATCATGTCTCACATGAATAGAACGATCACGATGTCTAGAAAAGGAATTGAGCACCTTCTAAAGAAGAACGAAGTTGATTTCTACAATGACACGGCCGTGATAAAGGATCCAAAGCACGTCCTTCTGGAGCAGAACGGGGAGATTCTGGATACAAATAATATAGTTATAGCTAGTGGATCAGAACCCTCTATGTTTAGGCCGTTCAGTGAAGTCGAAGGAATCTGGACAAGCAATGACGTTTTTCGTATGGAAGAAATGCCTGAAAGTCTCGTAATTGTTGGCGGGGGTGTCATAGGAGTTGAGTTTGCAACATTTTTCAGTTCATTAGGAGTTAAGACGACTATTGTTGAGCTGGCAGATCACATACTGCCCTATGAAGACAGCGACATTGCTGACGATATACGGAAGTCTTTGACAAGAAAGGGAGTCGAGATAATAGAAAAGACTAAGGTCACTGAGGTGGAAAGAGAAGAATGTTCTTTTATTCTCAATGCAGAAGGTGAACAAGAGCTCTCTCTTCAGGCCGAGAAAGTTCTTGTCGCAGTTGGCAGGAGACCCTCCATAACCGAAGATGTGAGAAAGCTTGGTCTGGAAATTGAAAGGGGAATTGTTACGAACAGCCGAATGCAAACAAACGTTCAAGGTGTTTATGCAATAGGGGATATTAGAGCCGGAATAATGCTTGCTCATGTTGCCAGCTATGAGGGTATAGTAGCGGCTCACAACATTGTCGGAGAAGTAATGGAAATGGATTACTCTGCAGTTCCTTCAATCATCTTCTCCAGTCCGGAGGTAGGATCAACCGGGATAAGAGAGGACGATGTTGAAGATATGGAGAGAGTAAGTATCGCTAAGTTCCCTTTGAGTGCTAATGGCAGGGCAAGGACTGTACTAGAAAACACAGGGTTTGTGAAGGTAATCGCGGATAAGGAAAGCGGAAAGGTTCTCGGTATGAGCATAGTTTCGCCATCTGCGACGGAGCTGATTATGGAAGGAGTAATAGCTGTCAAGAATGGGCTAACGATCGAAGAGCTTGAGAACTCAATACACCCTCATCCAACGCTATCAGAGACAGTACTTGGTGCGCTTGAAGGCGTAAATGGAATGAGTATTCATATCTGAGATAGTTCGTTAATAGAGGGCATCCCTCTGCAGGCAATGCTTCGGGATGCCCGTGTTCATTCTCTTATGCCCGAAATTCTTCTATACTTCTAAATACAACCTCTATTCTTTGATGATGCCCTCGATTTATTTTGCAGGGTTATTTTCTCGAATTTCCTGGCATTAACAAGATGGCTACTATAAAAAGCTTTCTGAACAGTTGTCAGAACTCTTTTGAATAAATATTCTTCGTCTGGCTGAAGACCTTTGTCTTTGCAAAAGTATGCTTATAGAATAAAAGATCCAACTTGATCATTATATGGCCTTCAGTCTCAAAATCAAGTTCAGCCTTCGATTCATTTACTTTTGCAGAGAAACCGACTGGCATCTCCATCTCCGGACGAAGGACACAAGCGATAGTTACTCCCGGATGGAACTTGAAGCCAAACCTTCCTTCTATTTCAGGAGATCCTTCGAAATCGATCTTATCAACAAAAACTGAATTGTAGTCTATTGAACCCCTTGAATAACTCTTTCCATGAGCTCCGTGGAAGTCTATTTTTGCTTCGACTTCGTAATGGAACTTCGGATAAACCTCTATCTCTGGACCGAATTGAAGATCAATGCTCTCGATCTGCGTTTCCATTCCATAGAATAGCTCAATCGGTATGCTGACTTTTACGGGAATACCGCATACACTTATGCTTACCTTTGGTTCAGCAACCTTCTTGGTTTTTTCAATCTCGAACCCTTCCTTTCCAACTATTTCCAGTATCGAAGAAACAGTTGCCGGAAAGCGAAGCGTTCCATTTGAGCTGAATTTGTTCCACGAAAGATGAAAGTCAAGACTGATATTCGCGTCAAGAACCAGTTTATTCTTTATTGCAGCTTTCATCTCATCATCATCAATGATAGATACTTCCCATTCTTTCTTAATCAGGTTTGTTGTTACACTCTCTGCAAAGGAACGATCACTTTCGGATCCAAATTTCTCTATGATTTCTGATACATCACCCTCAATGTTCAGTATTAACGTACCCAGAGCCTCTTCAACAAAAGCTTCTTCCGTTTCTAGTGTTACTCTTGAAGGGTCAGTATCATTCACCGAAACAACTCTTCTCAAAGAGTCTTTTATTGTGTCAAAGATGTAGTCACCGGGAGAAAAACGAGGGATAGAAGACGTCCTCGAAAACACGATTTGATTTTCGATTTCAGAGGGTTCTTGAACAAGTAGAGAAGAGTTTATCACAAGTGATCTAGGTATAGAATTGCTCACTGCAATTACGCCTCTGGGAAATCTGGTCGAGGAAACCATTGGCGGTTGCTGAACTCTGAAAAGGACTTTTCTGAAAGAAATTGGGGCGGAATTCTCTCCATCGGGTATATCATGTCTGAAGGTTAGAAGGTACCCATTGCTAATATCTGGATCCTGCATGCCGGCGGCAGAATGGTATGAGACGCCGGAGAAGAAATCAACATCAGATGAGCTCGAGAAATCCTGAGATCCTACAGAAACCGGCTGAAAAATGGAGTCAACATGTTTTACAATTGCACCTTCCGAATCGTAAATCAGATACTCATATTCGATACCAGTCGTATCTATGGATTTGATGTAGAGATAACCATAGTTTCTCTCCGCGATAGAAGAACCTTCTTCAAGTGTCCACTCCATTGTAAGATCCTGGAATGCAATCAGAGTTCCCTCTCCCAGGTGCGAAATCGACATGTCTGAAGGCGAAAAAAGGAGACCGCCCCCATAATAAGCACCGCCCTTCAGTTCTTCAAAGGGAACCCTAACGACAACCGGATTATCCACAACGATGCACGAAGAAATGGAAAAGACAACAAAAATGGCTGCAACAAACAACAATAACGTTTTTGACAAGTTCTTCACTGTCCACCTCCAGGAATCAAAGAAATGATGGTAAACCTTTATTTCGAAAGGAACAAAAAGATATACTATTTGACCAGGGAATCTCTTGATGCGAACCAAGAAGGTTTAATCATAAGATTCAATCTAACTTTACCATATGATTCCTATCTTCTCCATGCTCAATGAGAGCAAATACGCTCCGAATGCTCAAATTTTGAAAGCTCTTTATTGCCAGCTCTTGCTCTCGAAGTCACTTACACCCTTTTCCGCAAGATCCTTGTCAGGGAATTCTTCAATCGCTTTGCCGTCATCTCGAGAATCGATTGTGAAGTAAGGTTCAGCAGGTGCAAATATACAGATTTGAGCGGCTCTATAAGTCCGAAATCTCATTCCGCATTTGTCACAAAGCCCAATATCCTCGACATCTCTTCTAAAATTCACTACTTTGTTGTATCTTCTGCAATATGAATGATTTTGTTCATTCGCAAAAAAATAAAACGCTTGAGGCTGTCGCGACTTCTCACCACCAGATATTATCGACTCCTCGGAATTCAGCCACTTCCATGATGCTGAGTTGAGGCTCTCCAGATCAAGGTCAGTTTTCTTCAAAATATTCACCTCTTGTGACACACCCTTTTCAATGAAATGTTATCATGAATGTACCTAATACACGAGGGGGAATAATTTTGAAGAAGTTTATACTAGTTTTCCTGGTGGCTGTTCTCTCGATAGCCCTACTCGGAGCTGAGTACGCCGTTAGGATTACGAAGGCTGGAGAACCAGTTTCGGAAGAGTTCTGGATAACAAAGGAAGATATTCAACAAGCATTCGAAGCAACGATTGCAAATGCAGCAAGTCAGGGAATAGCGCTTGATCCATACTTTGACAGCTACTATGTTCCTAGTGAAATCGGCTTGAAAACGATGATAATACCATACATAGTTGATGAGAAGCTTATTGATTACTACGCTGAAGAAAACAATTTACTTCCTTCGGACGAAGAAGTCGATGCTGAAACAGATGCGATGATGGAGACATACACATCAAATCCGGAGGTGCTACAGCAAATTGAAGCAATCTACGGCTCTCTTGAAGCCTTCAGGTTAGAGATGAGAAGTTATGTCTTTGCGACGCTGAAATCTGAGCTTGTTCAAGAATCCGTTGCACCGTTGAATGATGAAGCTCTTGCAGTCTATTTTGAGGAGTTCAAGACGGAAATTAAGACCCAGTTTGAGACAATTAGGGCAAGGCACATACTGGTAAGTGATGAAGCAACGGCAACCGATCTCATGAATCGAATTGAAGGCGGCGAGATCACTTTTGCAGAAGCCGCTTTGCAGTATTCGATTGATTCGGGAACGGCGGTTAATGGGGGAGATCTAGGATCTCTTCAGAAGGGACAAACAGTCCCCGAATTTGAAGAAGCAATCCTTTCCGCCCCGATAGGCAAACTCTACGGTCCTGTTGAAAGTGAATTCGGATATCATTTGATAATTGTCGAGGAGAGAACCGAAATTGACAGTCTTGAAGACATGATGAATTCGCCCAGTTACAACGACTTCGTTGCAGGTTACCAGAACGATACTTATAGTCGTTGGATAGAGAACTACATTGACCAAAACGATTTCGACTATGAGATTCTAGATAGTGAACTGCTTTTCTACAAGGATTATACTGATGCCATCGCAACTGAGGAAGCGGCGAACGAATTCTTTGTTGAAATGGCCGCAAAGATATTCGGTGAAGAATCTCTTGCAGAAGAATCTCCGTTGGATTATGCGGTGTTCATAGAGTTGTCTGAAATGCTTGGCTACACAGACAGTCCGAACTACGAAACTGCAATCCGAAGACTCTTCGAGATCGGAGAAAAGCGCGGAATGGTTGTTCAGATGATGTACGAGATTGATAGCGATGATCCCGAGGTTGCCGCGACTCATTACAGTTCACTGCTTGAAGAATTGGAAAATACCTTCATGAACCAGGACCTTCTTCAGCAGCAGTTAAGCAATTACGGTCAGAGTTTCGTAGATTACGTATTCAGCACAATCGAAGAAATCGAAATTGGTCTAGAAAGTATGGTCGATAGAGAAATCTCTAGTGAATTGAAGGCCAATATTCTTTACATACTCATAAGGAACAACTCTCTTTCACTCGATCTTGATTACAGCCCTGACTGGATAGAGGAAAAACTGAACAAAAGGCTAAGTTACTTCGAAAAGCTAATGGTAATCGAACCTTCTGAAGAGGCTCAAGCCGAGATAGATTCAATAGTTTCAGAGTTGGAGCAACTCGTATCAGAAAGAGAAACACAAAACGCCACTGATTGAACTAACATAAGAACTAAGAACCGGAGAACTCCTCTCCGGTTCTTTTTTATGAAATTTAGTTTCGATTAATTAGATGAATACTTTCGAGAGCCGTTTGTATTTCGGCTCAATTTGAGGGATTTGAATGATCACGCTCCTATACCTTCACTTGCGGTCTCAGTCTCAATCGAGGGACCTGTTGTTTCGTTCCTGTTTCGGCTCAGCTTGTCTTCGAAGAGCTTGGACATACCTTTTATGAGAAAGACAACGGTAAGAATGGCATTTCCGATACACGATGCTAGAACAAGATAGTGAACGGGAAATCTGTCAACTGCAAATCCGAAGATTGCCGAACCCAAAGGAGTAGCAATCTGCGCAAGAATTGAGATCACTGAAAACACTCTTGATCTGTGACTTGTAGGCACTATACGATGAAAAAGAGTTTGAAGCGGCGTGTTCACAAAGGCGTTGAAGACACCCATTACAATAATAGGTACACCAAGTGACACAAAGTACAGCCATGAAGCTCCACCGAAAAGTCTCGTGAAGTACGGAAAGAAGAAAGCTGCCAGAATGAAGTTTATAATTGTTTCTGCGGCCAGACCTCCTGCAAATAGGCGACCCTGCCTTTTCTTAACAAGAATTGTTCCCAGCAATACATTACCAACGAGAACTCCAACTACCCAACCAGATTGAAGAAAACCGTACTGCTGACTGGAAAAGCCGACTACTGTGCGTGCAAAAAAAGGGAAGACAACTATGAAGATCGGAGACAAGAGAAAATTGGAGACCATAGCAAAAACAAGAACCATCAGGAGTCCTTTGATTTTCCTCAGAAAGGTAATTCCCTCTGCGATATCGAGAAAAACGCTTTTCACTGAAACTTTAGATTTTTCTGTTGTCTGCTGATACCTGATGAAGATTTCGCTTATTGCTGAGGCTATGAATGATGCTCCGTTAAGAATAAATACTATCTCAATTCCAAACAGACCATAAAGAATTCCCCCGAGAGCCGGTCCCACAATGTAAGAGACCGAGTTCACCGCTCCAAGAATTGAATTTCCTCTCAATAGGTTGTCTTCTCCTATTATGTCTGGTAGCATAGCTGCAGTTGCGGGATCGAAAGAAATATCCAGCGTTGAGACTATTAGTTGAAAGATAAAGAGAAGTGTTATGGTAAGAGCTTCACTGTTTGCAAGGTATGCCATTGCCAAAATTGCGGCACCTCTGGCAAAATCCATGTATATCATGATAAGCTTGCGGTTGAATCTATCACCTAATACTCCCGCGATCGGACCGAAGAGTATTCTGGGGAGCATAGTGACAATAGAGAAAGTACCCATCATTGCCCCGGAGCCTGTAATATCGAGAATGTAAAGCGGGATTGCCAAAGCCTGGACACCACTTCCAATGAGCGAGACTAATCTTCCAGTTGTGAACAGCCAGAAATTTCTTCCCAAATCTTTCATTGAACCACCTCAAATTCTGCTAACTTATATTTAATAATATCATAATTAATACAATAAAATCAATAGCAAAATTAATAATTGTTATGTGGACAAAAACAATACTCATTTGAATCAAGAATTTGCAAAACCCTAAAGAATAAGCAAAGATGCGATCGAATATGAGTGAATAAATGCCAGGAGTTGCAGAAGTTAAAGACTTAGGAAATGTGAATGATTGAATAAGTCATATAATTAATACTACTTGATCCAAAATACAGGGAAGAGTATTCTTGAGATATGAGTTTATGGCATGCGTTTGCAATTAAACAAGTGACATGCCTTCTATTTGAGAACAGCATGAACCAGGAGGAATTTCGAAATGCGTTTTAATACCAAAGAGATGTATCTATTACTTTTCAGACTGCTTCAAAAAGTTTCCAAGATTGATCTGCATTCACTGCAGGTTGCATATATGTCTAAGTCAATGGGCATGGAACTCGGGTTCTCCAAACACCGTATGAATGTTATCGGATTTCTTCACGATATCGGACTTCTTAATCCCGTGCAAGTAAACCAGGTTCAGAGAATACACGGAGTGGAGAATGCATCTATGAGAAACTGGTTGGCGCTTGATAGCGGACTCCAAGAGAACCATGCTGTTATCGGGTCCAGGATAGTCAGTAAGATAAAGGACATTGCTGAGCTGTCGGAAGTGGTTGAAAAACATCACTATTATTCCATGCTTCTTGATCCAAGCAATGAGCAGGATGTAATGGCAAATGTAATTCATCTAGCCGATACAGTAAGTATTTCTTTGATCTCTGGAGAGAGAACTGTGAAGCATATTGATGAAGTGAAACAAAACATAGCAAACTCTAATGAGTTTCTCGAAGAAGCAAGAGACGCATTTGAGAAGATTTCAGAGAAGAAGGGTTTCTGGTGGTCTGTTGTTGATGAGGATACGCTCTACAATGAATTCGAACAGGACCTTGAAGAGAATACCTTGAGCAATAATGATCTTCAGTCGCTTGGGGATATCCTGATGTATATGACAGATGTAAAGAGCAAGTTCACTACGTTTCACACTGAAAGGATAGCTTATCTTTCCAGACTGCTTGCCAGAAGAGCCCATTTGGGTGATGAAAGGTCAATGGAAGTATTTTTTGCAGCAAAAATTCATGACCTAGGGAAGATGGCGACCCCTATTTCCATTCTGGAAAAGCCAGGCAAACTAACTGAAGAAGAGACATTCATCATGCAACGTCACATATTTGATTCGTTTCTAATAGTTGGAGGGAGAGAGGCTATTGAGAAGCACCGGCTATTGCAGTGGGGGATAAATCATCATGAGAGACTTGACGGGAGCGGATATCCCTGGGGCAGGAGTGGTGCGGAACTCGATCTGGAATCAAGAATCATCATGCTGGCGGATGTCTTCGTTGCTTTGACAGAAGACAGGCCCTACAGAAAGGGTATGTCCGTAGAATCATCTCTAGACATTATTGCACGTCAAGTACAGAGCGGATTGCTCGACGAATATGTATTCGTTAAGTTGAGAGATCTTGTAGCCGAGGGTCTTGACTTTTCTGGAATTGAACATACCAAGAATCCCTTTCTTCTATGAATTCTGACTATGAGATTCCTGGTAGCCGTAGAAGAATTTATAGCTCGGTGACTCGCAGATTTTGAGATTTACGACGGCCTTCGTCGATTTCATGCCTCTTTTTGGGTTAAGGATCTTCTTCTTTTTTTGAAGATCCTGTTTGGAGGTGAATCGATTGATTGAAGTGAAAAGGGCTACTGAAGAAGATTTGGAGTTCGTAGCTGGGTGTGGTCACTCAATGAATAATGAAGTAGCCGAATCTGTTCGTAGAAGAACACAGTGGTTCTTGGAAAAATGGTAGAACGGACTGGTGTCTCTAATAGGACTTCTGAAAGGGATGCGCGTTGGGTTCCTTAACATGTTTCCGATTGAGATCTCTCCCTGGGGACCGATTGGCAAAGAACTGTACGTTATTAACTGCCTGTTCGTCACGTGGGACTATCAGAATAATAGAGTAGGAAAGAGAATGATGTCCAGCGCTATTGATATTGCCAGGAGCACTTCAAGAAAGGGGATAATCTCATTTGGATACACAGATCCGAAATGGTACCTCCCTGTCTCTTTCTTTGAGAAGTCCGGCTTTCGCGAAATCTCAAGGAACGGAGATGAGAGATTGATGATGCTTGCTCTATCCGGCAAGGCAGAGATACCGAAGCAAATGGTGAGCAAGTATACTTATGAGCCTGTTGAAGGGAAGATTGTGGTGGATCTCTTCTTCAACCGTTTCTGTTCAACCAGTGACATAGAGGCATATAGAGTTATGAGAGTTGTGAAGGAGTTCAAAGACAATGTCGTTTTCAATCTTCACGAAATCGAAGAGCCGGGAGTCAAGGAAGAGTTCGGATTACCAAGAGCGTTTTTCGTGAATGGGAAAGAGATATTCTGGGGATATGAAGCTCCCGAGAGTGGGATAAGGCAAGCGATTGTCAATGCTATCAACTGTAGTTAGAGGTTTCATTCACCTTGGTGAAACATCTTGTGATAAGCCAACTGGAGATTAGGGCTTAACTAGCGTATAAGGGGATTGCGTTTTGCGAAGAATTCTGCAGTGAATCTTCGTGATCTTCTGAGAAAAAACGAGGTTCTGGAGGAATCAAATCAAATTCATTTTGGTCGACAAAAGTGGAGAGTTTCGTGCAGTTCAATATGAATGGCACTTATCATACAATGGTTGATTATAATACACGGTATTAACTCTCCAAGTATGTTTCAATTGATGAGAAGATTTTTATGAAGGCAGTTCGGTATGGAAAAGTCATTGCAGATAGCGACCAGACGATCATTATGGAAGGTAATCATTACTTTCCTCCGGTGGCCGTAAACAGAGATTTCCTTGAACAAAGCGATTTCACTACTATTTGCTGCTGGAAGGGCGAAGCTCACTATTACAACATCGTTGTTTACAGTGAAAGAAACGAAAATGCTCCATGGTACTGTCGAGAACCTCTGGAAAAGACAACAAACATCAGGAACTACGTGGCCTTCTGGCGGGGCGTCAAAGTTGAATGAGCGAGCAAAGCAATTTGAAAAAAGCGATGCCTTCCGGCATCGCTAATTAATTATCTGATTGCGTCATTCTTCCTTCTTGCTTTTCGAAAAGGCTTTCTTTAAAAGGCCAAGAGCAGGACCACCAAGGAAGACCAGAACTATTAGAATGAAAAGAACAAGTGAGATCGGCCTTGTGAAAAACTGGTCCATGCTTCCTCCTGTTTTAATAAGTCCAACTCTCAGGTTGTCCTCTACCATAGGGCCTAGAATCAAGCCTAGTATCATAGGAGCCAACGGGACTGATAGTCTTTCAAACATAAATCCAATGAATCCAAATATCAACATAACGTAGATATCGAAATAACTGTTCCTGATTGCGAAAGACCCGATCATAGAAAATAACACGACTGCAGTCAAAACTACGCTTGTCTTCATCTTCAGAACGAAGGCGAACGCTTTGATTCCGAGATACCCAATTGGTATAAGCAAGATATTTGCCAGGATTGCAATACTGAAGACTCCGTTTACCAAATCGGGCGATTCTATGAATATCAATGGACCGGGTTTAAGACCGTACATGAGCATCGCTCCGAGGACTATTGCTGTTATGGTATCTCCTGGAACGCCGAAAACTAGAGCGGGAATCCATGTCCCACCAAGGGCTGCATTGTTTGCGCTTGTAGGCGCAATTACTCCCTTGATATTTCCCTTACCAAAGTCTTCACTGTTTCTAGAAGTCTTCTTCTCAACGCCGTAGGCAACCCACGATGCAATATCTGCTCCAGCTCCGGGAAGCGCTCCCACAAAAGTGCCGACAAATGCAGACTTAATGAGCGTCCACTTGTTCTGCCAGATTATTCGAAGAGCTTCGAGTGGAGAAATCTTCACTTTCTCGGTGATAGGAGGCAGTTGGAGCTTAGAGGCGCCCTGCTGAACGCGTTTCAGCACCTCGGAGATTCCAAATAAGCCTATCATAACCGGGATAAAGCCGAGACCATCCATTAGCTCAATATTGCTGAATGTATATCTTGGGAAGCCTGTTGTAACATCTATTCCAATAGTGGAAATTGCCAGACCAAGTACTGCAGAAGTAAGCCCTTTCACCATATTTCCTTTGCTGAGAACTGCGCTCATACTGAGGCCGAAAAGGCCAAGCCAGAAGTATTCAAAGTTAGTGAATTGAAGAGCGAAGTTCGCTAGAGGCGGCGCAACCAAAATCAATAGCAGTATCCCTATCAATCCTCCAATTGCCGAGCAAAAGAGATCCAGGGTGAGTGCCAGTGATCCTTTACCCTTCTTAGCCAGCTCAAATCCATCGAGAGCGGCAGCTCCAGAAGCGGGAGTTCCCGGGATTCTCAGAAATGTCGCGGGAATGTCACCCGAAAAAATCGAAGTAAATGAAACTCCGAGGACCATTCCAAGACCGGCGAGAGGGGTCATGTAGTAACTAATCGGTATTATCAAAGCCACGGCCATTGTTGCAGTAAGTCCAGGTAGACCACCTACGAAAATCCCAAACGTCATTGCCATTAGGACAGGGAAGATAACGTCAGGGCTGAAGACTGCTAATACTGCGTCCATCTACTCACCCCCTGACAATGTTCATGATTATTCCTTCGGGAAGAGGTATCCTAAACAATGTCCCAAATATCAGGAAAATCATAACTGCTAGAATAGTTGAATATATGATTGAACGAAACACTTTCACATTCAGAACGATCATCAAAATCGATGATACAATTATTGTCCCAAGAATGAAGCCCAAAAACTCGATAATTGGCACAAAGAAAACAATCGCTGCAATTACGGCAACAATATTCTTAATTCCCTCAAAAGTGAATTTCTCCTCAAAAGCAATTGCTGAATCCTTTGGCAGCTTCTTCATCTTTATCATAACAGCGCTCTTAATGATAAAATACAGGCCAAAGATTATTAAAATCACAGCGAGAGTAAAAGGAAAAAACTTCGGACCGGGAAGAGTCTCTCCTCTTATCTTGTATGCTGGAAAGGACCAGCCGAAGTAAAATATCAGTGTTGCAAGCAAAATAAGAAACACCCCGAATAGAATATTCTTGACATTCATTAAATCACCCCAATTACTCAAATAGAAGAGGCGGCCCGCCGGGCCGCCTGCTTTTGGCAAAACTTATTCGATGAATCCTCCGAGTTCGAGGACTTCTTTCCATGCGCTGTCCTGCTGCTCCGCGAATTGGTAGAACTCCTCGCTGTTTCGTATCTTTATCCCAAAACCGTTTGTTGCCATGAACTCTGCAAATGCATCTGAATTTGCGATCTTCAAGACTTCGGTTTCCAGTATTGCCTTCACTTCATCGGGAGTACCTACAGGAACTGAAATCCCTCTCCAGGTTCCTGCTGACCAGTTTATTCCCTGTTCCTTGAGAGTTTGAACATCGGGGAACTTACCCAGCCTTTCATCCGACATTACTGCTAGAGCCTTCAACTGACCACTTTCAAGTTGAGAAGCCGCTTCTGCTATCGAACATGTAATTACGTCAACGTGTCCACCGAGCAGTTCAATTATTGACGCTGCTGCTCCAGTTGTAGGAACCCACGTGACAGAATCAATGGGAACGCCCGCTTCGTTAAACATACCGATTCTGGCTAGGTCCCATATAGAAGCGGCACTTGAGCCGGAGAAGAAGAACTCATTCGGATTGGCCTTAATATCGGCGAGAAGTTCGTGGATATCGTTCCAAGGAGCGTCTGCCGCAACGATAACACCTGCCGCGTCTTCATTGAACTGCGCAATGTAATCGAAGTCTTTGTAAGTTATCGTGGTAAGGCCAAGCCAATGCATATTGGCGATTTCGAGAGTCACGAGTGTGATCGTGTATCCGTCTGGTGCTGCATACACTCCGGCACTGTGTCCGACTGCTCCGCCGCCACCGGTTCTGTTAACAACTGTGAATGGCTGACCAAGAGCCTTACTTAACTCGTCTGCAACGTATCTCGCAACGCGATCAGTTCCGCCACCTGCGCCCCAGGGGCAGACTACTGATACAGGCTTTCTTGGATAGTCTACACCGAATAGAACCGATGAGGCCATCAGAGCGATTACTAGAAAAACTAGAAACTTCTTCACAAAAAACACCTCCTATTGAGTAACAGGGTTTCCCCCAAGAAAATCATTAACCTGTTCTTTTGACGGTTGTCCTTCTGTAGAACCAGTTTTAGTACAAGTCAACGCCGCGGCAGACAGCGCAAACTGAAGAGAATCTTCTACATCTCTGTTTTCCAAATAACAGCACAACAAAGACGCAGTGAATGTGTCTCCAGCCCCAACAGTGTCGGCTACTTCAACCTTCTTTGCTCTGCCTTTCACGCTCTTCTTTCTAGTAGCTATGACCGCTCCCTTTGCTCCACACCTGAGGGCGACAATTTTTGGGCCGAGTTCTAGAAGGGAATTGGCTGCATCCTCTGGATTGCCCTTTATACTCAGTACCTCTTGCTCGTCATCGTTTAGAGAAACGATATCGGCATACTCTGAAATAACACTCATATATACAGATTTGGCAAGATAGCTCGACCAGAGTTTGCTGCGAAAATTTAAATCAAACGAGATTACTACACCATTCTCTCTTGCTCTATTCATGAGAACAAAACTGGCTTCGAGACATTGTCTGCTAATCGCCTGCGAAACTCCGCTAAGGTGTAGAATTCTTACTCCTTCAAAATCAACCTCTATTGCGTCATTCACACTGTAAGTACTAGCAGCAGCGTCCTTCCTTCTGTAAATGAACTCATGTTTTTCTCCCGTGAAGCTCGCGAAGTACATTCCTGTTAGCCTATCACTGTCAATAATAACATTGGTTGTGTCTACTCCATTGGATTTCCAGAGATTAAGAAACCCCTCTCCGAAGGCGTCGTCTCCAACCTTTGTTATGTATCCCGATGTATGATCGAGTTTTGAGATGCCAAGCGCGACATTTGAAGTGTCTCCTCCCCAGGTCATCTCGAACTCACCGGCCTTTGAAAGACTCCGTCTATCTTTGCTGTAGAACGCTGCAAGAGGTTCACCAAAACACAGGACTTCTGGTTTCACACAATCACCTCAGTAGCCTCTTCTCGCCTGCACCGTATACATTCAGGAAAGTCTCAATTGCTTGCCAGTCGGGCAAGGGTTCAATATCGCCCTTCAAGCTGACCGTTATTGCCCCGGCGACATTTGCATATCTTAGCGAATCTTCAATGCTTTTCCCTTGAAGGTAACTTGCAAGGAAGGCTCCATCGCAGGCGTCGCCGGCCCCCAGTTCATCGATGACAGGAACCCTGTATGAAGGCATTGAATAGCTTTTACCGCCTACCAAAGCTTCAACTCCATCTGATCCGTTCTTAAAGACAATTATATCGGCAGACTGAGCTTTCTTTACGATCTCTTCTCTTGCCCTTTCCATATCATCGCCGAACAACATTGTCAAATCACCGGCACCGGTGAAGAGAATATCTGCTTCTCGAATAAATGGATCCAATGTATTCATCGCATTCTCGCGCGTCTTGAGAAGATTAATTCTTATGTTGGTATCAAAAGCGACCTGAGCCCCATGTTTCTTTGCAAGCTCAATACTTTTCAAAGCCGCCTCATTACAGCTTTGACTAAGAGCTGGAGTAATTCCACTTACTAGAAAGAGATCTACGCCTTCAAAGAGTTCATCTCTCAAGTTATCCGGGCCAAAATTTGCAGCAGCCGAGCCTTTTCTATAGTAAAAGACCATAGTTTTGTCTGGTACAGGATAGCTTCTCTGGACGAAGTACACGGCAGTTGGGTTGGTCTTATCTTCAACGATACCGTCCGTGTCTACTCCTTCTAGTCGGAGCGAGTCGATTACCACCTTTCCAAACTCATCCGCTCCAACGGCACTTAGAAATGAACATTCTATTCCCAATCGCTGCATCTGAATAATCGTGTTCGCTTCTGAACCTGCCACATGTCTCTCAAAAAGACTTTGAAAACGAAGAGCCCCCTTTTCCGTTGGGTTCATCTGGACCATTATTTCTCCAAGCCCGAGAGCTCTCTTCATCAATTCACCCCCTAGAGTGCCTTCATTTCTTTCAGAGCGTCTTCAATCTTCTGATAAACTGAATCAGATACGAGAGAATAAGGATGCCTTGGATAACCGGAATCAATACCTCTCATTTTCAACATTGCATGAATCGCAGGAATGCTTTGAGCATAATGCTGAATGTCTCTAAGTTTATTTACTCTCAGCTGAAGCTCCAGTGCCTTTTCATAATTACCTTCAACGCTTTTTTCATATAGTTCGACTACCGGTTCGGGAAGTGCGTTCGCTAGTCCACAGATAGCCGCATCGGCACCCAGTGGTATCGAGGGAATAATGAAGGCTTCTGTACCGCTTATATAACAGAACTTGTCCATGTCCATGTTGAATTTTACTCCGTAGAAATAGAGAAGATCAAACGTGCTATCCTTTATCCCGTAAAGACCCACGTCTCTCAGTTTCTTAAGAGTCTCGATGTCTATCGTTACTCCGGTTGTTTTTGGATTGTTGTAAATGAATACAGGAAGAGCAGTTGTCTCTATGAGTTTTTTGAAGAATCTTACGATATCGGCTTGAGAGTAGGGGAAGTAGAAGGGTACCACTGTTGCAACAGCTTTGGCGCCAGCTTGTTCGGCATGTTTGGCAAGTTCGAATATATCATTTGGATTGCTCGAACCAATGTGAGCGATTACTGGTACACGGTCTGCTGCCCCCTTAATTGCAAGTTCAGTTACCTTCTTTCGTTCATCCACAGTCATGAGCGGTCCTCCACCGTAAGTACCGCAGACAAAGAGACCGTGAACCCTTCTGGAAAGGAAGTCTATGAGATTGAGATACCGTTTCTCATCGATATTTCCCTCTGAGTCAAATGTTGTTAGTACCGGTGGAATAATTCCTTTAAAAGCTCCCATGTTGCACCTCCGAGTTTAGAATTTCAGATATGATAATGATCTTCTCGATAATGAAAGAGTATCGAGTGATTCCTCGCCCTCTCTTACCGCAAGACAAGCGAAGAGGGAGTCAACAACCACCATCTGGACACATCTCGAAACGATTGCGTCGGTACGCAAGTTCATTTCTTCAGGGACGGCAGCTACAATGCAGAGATCTGCAATTCTAGCAAGCGTTGCATCGGCAAATCCTGTAAGCGCTATGATTTTCACCGTATTCTTCACTTTTTGAAGAGGCAAAACCACGTCTTTGCTCTCCCCCGACTGGGAGATTGCGAATACGCAGTCATCCTTACCAAGTTTTGAAAGCGTAACTGCATTTGTATGTGAATCCGGACAATAAATAGCATCTTTTCCGAGAAGATTCAGCTTGAAAGATAAATTGTTAGCTATCGAGCCTGAAACACCATATCCAATACATATTATTCTTCTACTATTCTCAATCAAATCGACTGCTTCGGTTATTCCCTTTCCAATTGGCCCCTCTGAGTTCTTTTTCAAAGCCATAATGCACCCATTGAAAATCTTTCCGACAACATCTGATGGCTTGTCTTCTATCGAGATATCCTCATAAGGATGATAAAAAGACGATCCGGCGATTTCAGATGCTAGAGTAACCTTGAATTCATGAAAGCTTTCATATCCCAGCTGCCTGTAGAACCTTACGATTGTCGATTCGCTTCCCACTTTCGACCTGTTCATAAGCTGAGTTATCGAAAGATTAACGGTTTCGGAGGGATTCTGAAGAATTGCATCTGCAATTCTCTTCATTGTTGGCGTGAAGTCGGCGCTTTCCCTGGCTATTCTATCTAGAAGAGTTCCCAAGTAAATCACCCTCATAGAAAAAATTTCTACTATAATCTAACATGATTTGTCCTTCTAATCAAATCAGAAGATTGGTCATTAGAGACAATAATGCACATTTAAAAAGAATTAGAAGCGAATAATGAGATAAATCTAGATATATCACTGAGGAAAGTCATAGAAAAAATTTTTTTCGCGAGTTGATGGATTCACATTACGCTTTACTGGAGGTTTTGATCTGCTGTGCTATTATCTAAATGATTATGAATTGCAAGCGTTGATAATTTCCAAACTTTGCAGTGAGAATCTTCATTGATTTCGATTGTCAGTTTATGAAGTAGGAGGATGATTTGGATGTCCAGAGTAGTTACCTTCGGAGAAATAATGATGCGTCTTGCATCTCCTTTGGGAGAGAGATTTGAGCAGACTAAGAATTTCGAAGTTGTTTACGGGGGAGCGGAAGCCAATGTAGCCGTTGCGATCGCGAAGTACGGGGGGAAAAGCAGATTCGTGTCAAAAGTGTCGGCAGATCAATTCGGAGATGCGGCCATAGGAAACATAACGGTCCACGGGGTGGATACCAGTCATGTCATGAAAGATACCGGCAGGTTAGGCAAGTATTTCTACGAATATGGTTATTCTCAGAGGCCATCAAAAGTTATTTACGATCGTGATAACTCGGTCTTCGCTAATTCAAAGCCCGGTGATTTCGACTGGGAAGAGATTTTCTCAAACGCCACCTGGTTTCACTTCACAGGCATCACTCCTGCACTAAGCGATGGGTTGATCGAAACATGCGAAGTAGCTGTGACGGAGGCCAAGAAGAGAGGGATAACTGTATCTTGCGATCTCAATTACAGGTCGAGATTGTGGAGCAAAGAAAAGGCGAGAGATGTAATGACTTCCCTTATGAAGAATATAGATGTGCTCTTTGCAAATGAGGAAGATAGCGAATCTGTCTTTGGAATAAAGGCACAGGGAACTGATGTTAGCGATGGCAGGCTAAGTGTCGAGGGATACAAAGATGTGGCAACAAAGCTTAGGGACACATTTGATCTGAAGGCAGTCGCAATTTCCCTAAGAGAAAGCATAAATGCCAATTTCAACAGGTGGTCCGCAGCGCTGCTTACCGGTGGGGAATTCATTGTATCTACGAAATACGAAATAAACATAATCGATCGTGTAGGCGGAGGAGATGCATTTGCTGCGGGATTGATCTTTGGACTTGACAGTTCATGGGAATCGGGGAAGTCGCTTGAGTTCGGTGTCGCTGCATCTTGCCTAAAACACACAATAAAGGGAGACTTCAACATTGTATCTAGGGACGAGGTCGAAAAGCTACTTGGTGGAAACGCTTCAGGAAGAGTTGTGAGGTAGGAATGTGACATCTCGCCATTATGTGCAAAGTTGTGACGTATGCGGTTTCCAGAACAGCAATTCAGTTGGTATCCCAAAATGCCCTAAGTGTGGCAACACTCTTAATTACAGATACAATCAAATTGGCGAAACGGGTCTGGATGATTTTCCGGACAAAGATCGTTACGGCATGTGGAAATACCATAGACTACTACCAATCGATGATTTTCATCACTGTGTAACGCTTGGAGAGGGTGCAACCCCATTAACTACTAGCGTTAGGCTTCGAGCAGAGTTGGGAAGCACCGGGAGAATTATGCTGAAGGACGAGACTCAGAACCCTACCGGCACTTACAAAGATCGTCCTGCGGCTATGGGTGTCAGTAAGGCTATAGAAATCGGTTCAGAAAAAGTGATCATCGCTTCTGACGGAAACGCTGGCCCTGCAACAGCCGCTTATTGTGCCCGAGCTGGACTTCGTTGCTTCGTACTGATGCCTGCCGATACGCCTGTTGAAAGAAATGTGCAAACCATCTTATATGGTGCTAGTCTAATTCTTGCGGACAATAGTACTGTGAGCGATTGCATCGATATGATAACCGATCTATCTGAATCTAATAGGTGGACTCATCTCACAACTGCCGCAGCAGTCAATCCTTATCACTTTGAAGGTACGAAGACCATAGCTTTCGAGATTGCGGAAGATCTTGGATGGAATACTCCAGATTGGGTTATAGTGCCCGCGGGAGGGGCCGGACTATTAGCGGCTGTTTGGAAAGGTTTTTTAGAGATGATAGAAGCTGGCATAATAACTGACCTCCCAAGATTACTTGCCGTTCAGGCCGAGGGGTGTGCGCCTTTAGTAAGAGCCTTCAAGGAGCACAATACAAAGATCGAGAGATGGGAAAAGCCCAGTACCCTGGCGATGGCCATTAGCGTTCCTTACCCGCTTGACGGTGAACTTGCTCTTCAAGCAATAAGGGATTCCGGTGGGTCGGCTATCTCCGTGTCGGATAGTGAGATGGTTAACGCTACCCGTGTCATGGCAAGACTTGAGGGCATCTTTGCAGAACCAACTGGTGCGGCTTCTATAGCAGGTTTGGCGAAAGCCATTGAAGAGGGAATCGTAAGTAAGGAAGAATCAGTTGTTGCGCTTGTTACAGGGACAGGACTAAAAGTCATCTCATCGTTTGGCAAGATTCTTGAGGTACATAAGACGATTGGAAGGAACATTTCAGATCTGAAGAGCACTTTGGATGGATAGAGAATGGTGTGTTTTGTTCTTCAAATACTGGAACCAACTCGCCGCATTCAATATATGCGTTTCTTGTTCCGCGGACAGAATATTACGTACGAAGAATAGGAGCCATTTGTGTATAGGGTAAACCTTTTCTTTATGCGATCAGAGAGAGATTTGTCTGATTGTCATTTAGTATGCCATAAGTTCTCCGATATTCAGGCTTGACAGAGCGAGATTTTTCAAGGATTTATGAATTGTCCAATTGATTCACTTAATGGAGTTCTTTCGTTTTTCTTTTTCTATTTTCGAGTACCTCAACTATTGCGGAGTCGATCTTTGACATACCTTTTGAAAGAAGAATCTGGATATTCTCTATCGACCTGTCAAGAGTAGTAGAGATGAATCCCTGCTCTGAATTGACTCCAAGATTATTCATTGCCAATAATGCACAGCTGTATGCTTCCTGGCCTCCAAGGCCCGCCTTCAATGAACAGCTCTCTTTTGCACCATCGCACATAATTCCCGTCGTGCTCGATAGTAAGGTCAGCATTGCCTGTTCAATGATGTCCCTTGTTCCTCCAAGGAGATAGGTAATCCCTGCTGCGGCTCCCGTCCCGGCGGCTGTAACACATCCGCAGATCGGGGCAACCTTGCCGAGCTTGTTCTTTATGTAACCGGAGAAAAGGTGGCTCAAAGCTACTGCTTTCGCAATTTCTTTTCGGCTCTCTTGGAAATGCTCACCGACCAGAGCCACTGGAAGTGTGGCAACAATTCCCTGGTTACCACTTCCGCCACTACTCATTACAGGAAGTGGAACACCTGACATTCTGGCCGCTGAGGCCGCGAAACAGTAACTCCGAATTCTGTATCCGAGACTTTCGTTTTCATAGTATCTGGAACTTTCTCTCGAAGGTAGCATTTCCTTAAGGCCAACTCTGGCAATCTCGAGATTCATCTCTATTCCCTCGAAGATCTTCTCTACTTCTATTTCAGTGATTTCTCGAACTGATTCAAATATCTCTTCAGGGGTAAATTCCAGTATGTCGGAAGGGACTATTTTCTCACTTGAGGGAACCTTTTCTCCGTCAATTTCTAATAAAACGACATTGGTGTGACTGTCAATTATCCTGCAAAGCGCAGAGTGATTCCGATTAGCCACCGAGGCTTCTATAAATACTCCAGATAGATCTTGATCACAGATCACACTGACCAGGCCCTTGTCCAGCATCTCTCTTGCAAGATCTACTGACTCAATTCGGCAAGGTCTAAGTGCCTCGAGCTGGAGGCCTGCGTCTCCGCATACAGCACCTAAAGCGGCAGCAAACTCATTCCCCTTTTCATCTGTACCTGGAATTCCCACGTACATTCCGTTCTTGTACACATTGACACTGGTAGTTACTTCTACTTTTTCTACCTTTCCTTCGAGTTTGCTTGCTGCAAGAGCAACACAAAATGCGATCGCTCCGGGTTCTGTGCACCCAAGTGCAGGTCTAACTTCTCTTTCAAGATATTGTTCGAGAAAACGCATCTTTCACCTCCACTGTCCGATAACTTAGTTTAGCACCGCTTTCGAATAGGAGCAGATATCTCAATCTCTTGAGATTTTCATCCTTAGGGAGATATGGTGCTCAAGCTCTTCAAAGCCACGAAAATCGGGAGTATACTGAATCAACATGAACAACACAAAGAATCTCCTATGGCAAATTATCAATTAATTAGAGGACTCAGACATCAAGAATCGCGAGCTCTCCCACCCTCCAGTTTTCACAAAACCAAACCCCTTGCTGAAAATCGAGAAGTTGAAGCGTCCCAGATTATCGAGTGCGGCAAACAGCGCAGTTCTACCATTCGTGACAAGCCAACAGAGAATCTTGATCCTGTGATTCGCCAGGAAGTAATGGAAGTGCCTGGAGATTGCTTCTACTGGAGTATGAGACAAGAATTACACCAGATCGGTGATCTTCTAGAGATTTCGGAGCAATTTACTGTTGTTCTCGAAGAAAAGGTATTGTTCAGAATACGATTGACGGCGCAAAGTGAGAGATTAGGATTGTCCAGAATAGGAAGTCAGTGACGGTTGGGGAATTCTTGAATGTAATCGTGGAGAGACTTCGTGAAAGCAGATATCGATTGAGGATGCTTCCCGAACTTCAAATAAACCATTCGGGCGAATCTTCAGAGTGAGTGAGCTTCTACCTCTTTCATTGTAGCGCTAAGCGCAAAGTTCAAAACATAGAATGCTTATTTTCAAAGCTGTCAATTGTGTGCGGCTCTTCTCTTATGTTGCCCTAGTTGAGATATTAGAGACATACTCGGGATTTTTGGCAAGAAGTTGCAATGATATAATCAAATGGGATTGTTCTTGCAGTCCATCCGCGGAGGGGATTATGGGAGTCTGTAGACGCGATTTGTTTGCTTCGTTGGAGACAATCTTTACTTATATGTCTGGTGAGGGACGGAGTGTAACGAAGCTGTGCGATGTTCTGACTGTAGCCGGCAAGTCTCTTTGTGCTGATCGGCTTGCAATCTACGAGTTCCAGGATCTAACGGATGGTTCTTTTTCCTTGAGACAAATCTGCGAATGGAAGAGTGAAACGAAGGAAATCGAAAGGATTCTAGGTGTAAGAAATGAAGTCATACAAGATCGCTGGATTGAGAAAATCATTGGGGCGAAGAAGTATGGAATCACCTCAGAGAAATCTGGGGGCGCATTAGTAATAGTCAGTTCCTTGGGCACGGCCGGATTCGCTCTAGTTTGCGAAGACAAGTCTGTGTACAGAGATTGGACAGAAGATGAGAAGGCCTTCTTGAGGTGCTTGATCAGTTCAATTTCTCTCAGTGATAATGAACAGCTTTCGGAAGAGGCTTCCCGAGGTGAAGAAGTAGTGCTGAAGGAGAGACTATTAAGAAGCGACGAATTACTAAAGAATTTTGAGGGCAATGTTCTGGACATTCTTGCCGTGGCCGACAAAAAATTGATTTTCACTTACGTATCCCCTTCTGTGGTGAATACAATGGGCTTCACCCCGGAGGAGTTGGTAGGGACAAAGGCATTTGATCTGATTGATCTGAGAGATGTTGAACGGGTCATTGAGGAATCGAAAGAACTGGCTGCAGAGAAGAAACATGGTTCCTTCAGGTATAGAACAAGGACTAAGGGCGGCAGAATGTTATGGATGGAAACGGCCGTCAGTCCTCTACTTAAGAGTAATGAAATAGAAGGTTGGACTATGTCTTCGAGAGACGTTACTAGCGAAGTGAAGCTCCAGGCTGAATTGAGAACCAGAGACAGTATGATGATTTTCATGAACGATTTGTATGTCTTAGTTCTCAGCGGAGACAACCTCCATGAAGCTGCTTCGAAGATTGTGAATCGCGCATATGAAGAAAAGGGCATTGTGGGTTGCAGAATTGTCTTCAGTGATGAGGATCCCTTCGATCTTGAAGTCTCAAGGGGTAATACCGAGATCTTCCCGGTAGACTTAGAAGGAGATCCCGAAGTTCTAAGGAAGCTAAGCGGCAATCACATACTTCTGGAAGACATAGTTTATGATGGGATCGAATTAAGGTACGTGTGTATAGCACTTGAGTCAAACAATGAGGTTATCGGAGCTTTTGAAAGTGTTACAGAGAGGGTAACTGGCTTAACCGAGGAGAGCATAGACCTTTACAGGCTAATAGGCACCACCATTTCTCTTTCGCTTAATAAGATAAAGAACTTTGTGACAATAAAGAGGAATCACATCACTTCTGAATCTTTAAGAAAGGCGACCGAAGCGATTACGAAAGATCTAAACATGAACACCGTTATTGAATCCATAGTTGGCGGACTCAGGCAGGTCATTCCGTTTTACAGCGCCGCAGTTGAGTTAATCGATGGAGACCAGTTGCTGATAGTAGGTGGTAGCTGGCCGGGTAGAGAATCTTTCCTTGGAACGAGGTTTACAATGGAGGTTGGTAGTCCTGGCCATGATGTTGTCAAGAAGAAACGAATAGTCCTGGCTGAATATGCTCAGAAGAAATACCACCAGTTCAACAAACCGGATTTTGCTTTCATAAAATCGTGGATGGGTGTACCCCTCCTTATTGAAGATGAACCTATTGGAATGATCGCCGTTGACAGCGAGATTGAAAGGGCTTTCAGGAAGCGGCATTTGGAAGCTCTGAAAGCATTTGCAGATATTGCTGCAATAGGTATAAATAACGCCCGCCTTCACGAGGAGGTAAGAGATCTTTCGATAAGGGACTATCTTACAGGTGTATACAACAGGAGAGGTCTTTTCGAACTGGGAGAAAGAGAAATCGAAAAGGCAAAGCGTTATGGAACTGAGATGGGCTTGATAATGTTTGATGTTGATAACTTCAAGAAGCTTAACGACAAATTGGGTCATCTTGGAGGAGATTACGTTCTGAAGAGAGTAGCACAAATCTGCTGCAGGATTTTGAGAGCAGCCGACATATTTGGTCGGTACGGTGGGGATGAGTTCATAGTAATATTGCCCATGACTGACTCAAGACGTACTGAGGAAGCTGCACTTAGAATACTCCGCTCGTTTCGGGAGACGAATATTGAGTTTAATGGTATTCCGTTGGAGGTTAGTGCCAGCCTTGGCATAGCAGGTTTAGCAGGTCAGAAAGACGAGCTTGAAGAAATGATCAAGAGAGCAGACAATAATCTGTATGTTTCTAAGAGTTCCGGGGGAGATAAGGTAACAGGAGGACCGGAAAGTGACCAGTAGAAAATGGGAGACTAGGAGTATTAACTTGAGTCTCGAAGCACAACTCAGAGAGAGAAAGAAGGAGCTGAACCTATTATATAGCTTTTCGAGAATCGTTGATAGAGCCGAGAACTCTATCGAAGACATTATCATTGGTCTTGTGAGAATATTTCCTGATGCATTTATGGATCCAGAAAATACCCTCGCAGTTATTGTGTACAACGACAAAGTGTACGAATCGGGCAAAATCTTGAAAAGTGACCGGTTCATTCGTGAACCGATAAAGAAAGGAGGTAAAGAAGTAGGAAGTGTAACTGTCTATTACTGTGGTGACAGCGAAATTGCATTTCTATATGAAGAAGGTCAGATGGTTTTTTCGATAACAGAGAGGCTAGGGAAAATCATTGAGCGTATTAAGTCATCTGAGAGTCTTAATGAGAGTGAAGAGCGATACAGAGTCACTTTATCGAGCATAGGAGATGCGGTCCTTGCAACCGATGGATTTGGAATGATCGTATTTGCGAATGCTGTCGCCTGCAACTTGATTGGCCTTGAGGAAAAAGAAATTGTTGGTAAGAGAATGAATGATGTTATGGAAATATTCAGTGAAGAGACAGGCGAATCGACTCAGATTCAAGTTGAGGATATTATTAAGACTGGTATGAAAATTGGTTTGGCTAATCATACGGGTCTTAAGTCCAAGAATGGGAAGGTCTATTCAATAGCAGACTCGGCAGCTCCGATCATCAGGGATGATGGCGAAATCTCAGGAATTGTCTTGATCTTCAGGGATGTGACAGAAGAGAGGCAGAAGGAAGAGAGAATCGCACATAGCGAATCGAAATATCGTGAACTGGTGCAGAATATGAATGGTGGTCTTCTCATCATTGATAGCCACGATCAAGGTGAGAGCTTTTTTCTGAAGGAGTTCAAGCCGCCGAGAGGAATCGCAGAAAGTGCCGCCTGTAACCACTCGGGTAAGGATGTAAGAGATGTCTTCCAAACATTGGAGAAAAGCCAGCTGTACGATGCAATAAAGAAAACGTTCAAAGACGGAAAGCCACGTAGTGTTGGTCTTGAGCGATATATTTGCGGGAAGCAAGAAGGTTGGTGGGTGAACTATGTTTATCGGCTTCCTTCTGGTGAGATAGTAGATCTCAGTTATGATATAACTGAAATGACAGAGATCCAGAGATTCAAGAATGAAGCCGGTAGAAGTCTCTTCAAGATTTCGAAGGCAATAGCGGGTAAGCGATTTTCCCTCGATGAATTCATGAGAGAAACGATTGAGACGGTAGGTTCTTCGCTCAATGTCGATCGTGCCGGAATATATATGTTGAACAGGGTCGGAGAAATGGAACTGATGCTTAGCTATGATCTACATGAAGGAAAGATCAGAATGGATAGATCACTTGCGATGGGCACTGATCTGGCTGGCGAATACGTGAATCTAGTGAGCGATAAGCGATTCTTGAGCGTTTCGAATGTTGAGATTGAGAATAGTAGTCCCTTTGTCGACAGTCTTAAAGAGGCTGGCATTGAAGCCATCCTCGATATACCGTTGAAGATCAGGGGGAAGATCGTTGGATCACTCTTCTGCGATATGGAAACCTCAAGAGAATGGACAGCCGACGAAAAGCAATTCGCTGCTTCAGTTGGAGACATTCTAACTCTTGCTCTTGAAGAAGATGAACTGGTCAAGAGTGAACAGCGTTACAGAAACTTCTTCGAAATGAACGGGGCGATAATGCTGCTTATTGATCCATCAACAGGAAGAATCGTTGATGCAAATGAAGCTGCCAGCGAATTCTACAAATATGATACCGATAAACTCAAGAAGCTTTCAATTAGAAATCTCACAACAGATAGCCAAGGACTCAGAGAGATTAACAAGCTCCTTTCGAAAGAGACTCTCAGACTTGTGACACGTCAGAAGCGGGCCGGTGGAGAGATCATTGATGTGGAGATATTCGCCTCACCTTTCAGATCTTCTGGAGTGGAGTTGCTCAACTTCATAATAATTGATGTCACAGATGCTCTGACTGCAAAGGACAGATTAGCCGAAGCCTTGAAAAAGGTGAATGCGGCGCTAGAAGGGGCGGTCGAGTTAGTCAGTAAAGTTGTTGAAGCGAGAGATCCTTATACTGCAGGTCATCAAGAGAATGTAAGTAAATTGGCTACGGCAATTGCGGAGAAACTTGATCTAGAGAATGACTCAGTAAGATCAGTGCGAATCGCTGGTCTACTTCACGATGTTGGAAAGGTTTCAATACCTGCTGAGATCCTTTCGAAGCCGGGAAAGCTTACCGATCTCGAGTGGTCTCTAATCAAACGTCACCCTGTCATTGGTTACGAAATCCTTCGTGATGTACAGCTCGGCGGTCCGATAGCAGAGATTGTAAAGGGCCATCACGAGAGAATCAACGGAACCGGGTATCCGGAAGGTCTTGAAGGATCGGAGATCTCTCTGGAATCGAAAATTGTTGCAGTAGCCGATGTCGTAGAAGCGATGGTTTCTCACAGACCATATAGGGCTTCAAAAGGTTTGGCCGAAGCAATTCAAGAAATTGAGGGCAACGCTGGTATACTTTATGATAAGGAAGTTGTTTCAGCCTGTGTAGATTTAATCAAATCAGGATTCAGTTTCGGAAGATCCTATAACAGCAAATTCTAATAGACACGGAGGAGAAATCATGGATATATTCATTCTTGTTCTTGCGATTTTTGGAGGATTGGTTTTTCTGGGTCTTGCAGTTAAGCTGGCCTTTTTTGGACTACGCGTGATTTTCAGTCTCGCTTTTGTTGGGCTCGTTATATTCGCTGTGATCTGGTTGCTATCAAAAATCCTGACCTTGTTCTAGATTTCTTCATCGCTTCTACCTCGGATCTCTGCGCATTCTCTTCCTGTGGATAAGGTTCATACTGAAAAACACTGCAAGAGCGCCTAGAATCTGGCTGGCGATGACCAGCATTCCAAATCTTAGGTTAGTGCTTTCGCTAATGCGGCCGACAAGGAGATTTGTGATCACAACACCAAAAGAGCCAGATGCGGCAAAGATTGAAAGAACGGCCTCGCGATTCTCCCTGTAGCCAGAAACGATTATTGCTTGGAGAGTAGGAAAAGTTCCCGAAAATCCCAGACCCGTTGTGAAGACTCCCAGTGCAAGAACGATCGGATTCTCAGCCAGGAAGGAAAAGGAAAATCCGACAGATGAAATCAAGCCTAGAACGACAAGCGTTCTCTGAAGTCCCACTTTGTCAACCACGAATCCGGTGATTATCCTTCCAACAAACAGACCAAACGCAAGCAAAGATGGTATAAGGCTAGCGATCCTTAATGATATGGATTTCTCTTCATATACAAAAGTGGAAAGCCAAGAGAACAAGCCCATCTCGTAGCCAACGTACAGAAGACCTCCCACAGCGATCAACCAAAAGACAGTGTCTTTGGGAAGAGTCAGTCTTCTTCTCTCAACCGCAGGAGAGGGCTCAACAGATGATTTCTTCCAAACAATCCAGGAAAGAAGACTGATCATAAGAAATAGAGCAGAGGCCAAAAATATCGGAATGTTCCACTTGCTGGTGTCAGTGAGAACCAACGAAACGAATACCGGACCCACAATGCTTCCCAGGGCAAAGAAAGAATAGACCAGATTCAATACTCCGCCAGTCTTCTTAAATGCCAAATATGAAACGCACAGCGCAATGCTAATTTCAGTTATGCCAAGGCCAAACCCGAACAGCAGTCTCCCAGTGAGAAATGTGGAATAACTTCTTGAAATAGCCATGAATACTACAGAAAGAGTTATGCAGCTAATTCCTGTAGCGGCGGTAAGAAATGGACCGAACTTTCTCGAAATGAAAGCAGCAATCAGAACTGCAATTTGGTAGACAAAAGAAGGAAGGCCAAGAACAAGACCGGTCATGTCATGACTCATTTCGAGTTCTACTGCAATTGCGGGCAAGGCACTGTTTATTGACTGAGCCGTGAAACCAATCATGAAGTAGACCAGTGAAGATGCAGCGACAAAAACAGATCTCAACTTCATTGAGTGCCTCCAGAGGTTTTCAAATTCTCTCCAAGAATTCGTTTTGAGCCTTCTTACTGCGAACAGTGTACCACATTAACCTAGCGATACTTGCTACCGGGTTCAGGCACAACACACAAGAGAACTCTCAGAGTATCGCTTACTCTTTGAAAGTGATGCACAACCTCAGTGCATAATGGTAAAAAGGATTATCTGTAGAATGCAAATGGGAGGATAGCCATGAGAAGAGGAAACGCATACTTATGGTTGGTTGTTCTTGGAGCAGCTGTAACAATATTGACGGTTGGTGTTGCCTACTTCCTTATTCCATATCCGCCGATGGTGGAGGCTCTGCAGGCTCTGAATAGTTCCAATACGGTTTTGTACAGCTTCAAAGACAGAACTCACACATTTTCAACAAGAGAAGAGAGCAAGGTCGGAGTGATTTTCTATCCAGGTGGGCTGGTTGATCCAATAGCATATGCCCCGCTCCTTAGAGAGCTCGCGATGAAAAATCTGTCGGTCTTTCTCGTAGACATGCCACTAGATCTTGCCGTTCTTTCCCCAAACAGTGCGGCTGCCATAATTGAGAGAAATCCAGAAATCAGAGTATGGATTATGGCTGGGCATTCTCTGGGAGGGTCTATGGCTGCTAGATTCGCTTCCAAAAATCAGGGAATTGTCTCTGGACTCGTTCTGCTTGCCGCTTATCCGGCCAGTATGGACTCACTATCTGAATCTGATCTACATGTGTTGTCAGTTTATGGCAGCGATGATACAGTCCTCGACAAGGAAGCCCTCGAGAAAGCCAGATCTCTCTTGCCTGAAGATACAAAGTACATCGTGATTGAAGGAGGAAACCACGCTCAGTTCGGTTATTACGGACCACAGAAGGGAGACGGCAAGGCAAGCATCAGCCTTCTTGAACAGCAGAAGATTACGGTGGATGAAATACTTGCGCTTATTGAGCAAATTATGTAGCTTCTCTTTGTTCGATCAGACAAAATGACAGAAAGCATCCGAAGCAGCACTTTGGATTTCCCGGCTAGAGTCGAAGAGGTGACTGTCAGAAAATCCACGACGTTAATACTTCTATGGAGATCAGCCGAAGTAGACAGATTCAGCGGTTTCATCTGTCCAGTATTGATGAAGAAGTATGCAACACAAAGATCACAAGTTAATGTACAGACTCGTACAAGAATGCCGTTCTCCACGCCTGATTTGGCTCAGATAATCTCTGGCGGCCACTAACATCAGTATTAGAGAAGAAGGCTCCAGAAATCATCAGAGCCTCCTTTACAATGAACTGAAAAAAAGATGATTTCCCGGAACAGGTTACAAGGATTCGTTTTCCCTTGATTTCGTGATCCTTTCAAACTAATCTCTTGCAAGACCTTGTAAAACTGGGAACCACTTCTTCAGGAATCTTGACAATTAAGTTCCTGATTCCTGTTTCTGCCCAGCAATGATTTTCCAGCCTGAGGCCGTCAATAAGAAGTGAGCTGCTTTTGTTTTCCGGAGTTCCATACACAAAGTAGATGAGGAAGAGACCATGGAGAAGCATTAACATTGGGATATATGGTCATGAGCGAGAGGTGGGATTTCTGGGCTTAAGTCTCCATGATTAGGAGAGACGCAAAGTAAGAAACTCAGATTTACTTGAAGAAAATCCGGGTTCTTATGTAAAGACTCATTAGAAACCAGTGTTTGCATTCAATGGAAGCCAAATTTTGAATTGCAGAAATGTTCTACGTTGTTCTTATCAGGCATTTCTAACAAATCATTCTAACAGTTGACTAAAATTCTACAGACATCCAGAAGGCCTGTCTTCCAAAGTCATCGTCAGATATTGTGCCGACTACAAGAAACCGACCGGAGCTAATCCTTGTGAACGAGTGCGGCTCGAAAGAATTGACTTCAAAGGATCTTTCGTCCAAGATTTCTCCTCTGTCACCAATTCTAACTAGGCCAAAACCCTCCTCGGAAACTGTTACATAGGAGAGAAGAACGATAAACTCCCCGCCATCTCTCTGAATAGACAATGCTGCCGGGAATTTCTCGCTTAACCGAGTCTCTTCTATCAACTCACCTGCCAAGTCAAGTTTCACCAGATATCCCACCCCAGAAAAATCGCTTGCAGTAACGGCAACAAGGTATCCGTCATCAGTTTCAGCTGCGGCTCTTCCTTCAAGACTAAAAGAATCTGTCTTTCCGATTTCTTTTTGCCACAAAGTTTTGCCGTTAGGATCAAGGACGGCAACCCACAGGAACTCATGATCTTCAATCCAGCTGTAGCCGGTAGAAAGGAGATTGTAATCGGAAGTCTCAATTATGTCCATCGCCCCGTCAAAGCTTTCACCTCCGAAGTCTCTTTCCCAAAGAAGTCTTCCTTCGAGGTCAATCTTCAGCAAACTTGCTTGAAGGTATTTCTTGTTCGTCATGCACTGACCTGCAATGACAAAGGCGCCTCCCGAATATACAGCTGTCCAGGGAGAATAATTCGAGTACTTCCCGTAGCTGTTTTGCCAGACGAGGCGTCCCTGTTCATCTACAAGCGTAGCCATCAGCCTGGCATCGCCACTAGCTTCGACTCGGGACACAAGGAGAGCAAGTCCGTCATCTGTGATTGCGATGCACCTTCCAATGTCGTCTGATGGGGTGCCATATTCCCTTGTCCACAGAATCTGACCGTTGAGATCAGTCTTGACAACAAGCGTTTCAATGTATGGTTCATCGTAGTGTTCAGAAAAGCCGATCATCAAGAATCCGTCAGATGCACTGACCACGTCGAAAAGTCCTTCTGCCCTTTCACCGCCAAAACTTCCCGAAAAGGCAATGACCATACATACCACAGTCACTACAGTCGATACAGAGACAATCCTTCTCATCCTTCGCCTCCAGCTAGCTGTTGATTCTGCTTGATTTATCTATTTGGCAAATCTGAAAGTGCTTCAAGAGTTGGATTCTCAATCGTTTATTCATCATTATAATACAGGTACGAATCGTGTCGTTCCAAGTTATTCTCGTAATTTGCTTCTAATTTTTTTAGTGGGAATAACTAGTTCTTCAGATGAAAGGTGGGTAAAATGCTTGCGGATTTGTTGATGCCGCAAAGTTTCGGCTCAAGCTGCACACGGTGGAGTCTTACAGTTCCTTTCCATTTCTTTTTTTGGAGAGATCCGGAAATGATCCTGGTGATTTTCGGATCTATTCTTTTCTCACTCAAGGCCTCAAAGGACCATTGCAAAAGTATCTTAGAATGAGTATTTTAGTTTAAATGCAAAAAGGTTTCTCGATTGATGTATCTGAGTAATATAATCTCTGTATAACCTGTTGATTCTCATTTCAGAGGGTGATGCACAGATGCTTCAGCTGGAGAAAGTATCGAAAATATACGAAACAGGCGAATTTGTACAGACGGCACTTAACGAAGTCTCGATTTGTTTTTCTAAGAACGAGTTTGTCGCGATTCTTGGACCCAGTGGCTCTGGCAAGACCACCCTTTTGAACATAATAGGTGGACTCGACAGATGCTATCATGGAGATCTTGTTATAAATGGAAAGTCGGCAGAGGAATTCACTGACTGGGAACTTGATGCATATAGAAACAAGAGTATCGGGTTTGTCTTTCAAAGCTTCAACTTGATTCCACACCTCAGCATTCTGGACAACATCCAGATGGGAATGATACTGGGCGGTGTTCATCCTTTAGAGAGAAATAAGAAAGCGATGAATCTGCTAGAAGAAGTGGGTTTGTCTGATCAGGCGAATAAGAAACCCAATCAGCTTTCTAACGGACAGATGCAGAGAGTGGCTATTGCTAGAGCTCTTGCCAACAATCCAGACATCGTTCTTGCGGACGAACCTACAGGTTCTCTAGATTCTCAGACCGGTGAGCAGACGATAGAGCTCATAAGAGAGATGGCGGTGAATAAGCTGGTGATTATGGTCACTCATAACGAGGAGATCGCGAAGAGATTTGCAGATAGAGTGATCATACTTCGTGACGGTTACATTGCTTCCGATAACAGAGTTGTGAACGAACCCGATCCGCGCTCGGAGCTCCAGATTAAGAAGACAAGAATGAGTTATCCTACGGCGCTAAAGCTCTCGGCTACCAATATTCTAACGAAGAAATGGCGTACTGCGCTTACAGTTCTAGCTTCAAGCATAGGTATCGTGGGAATCTTTCTTGTTCTATCACTATCAAGTGGTTTCGGGAGACAATTGGCGGATTTCGAATCACAGACTTTATCGACTTTCCCAATAATGGTCAGTCAGACGACTGTAGATATTGATTCTCGGAATTTCCGACGCTTCGAATCCGAAATGAGCCTTTCTGATGCTGAAGAGTTGTTTATCTATCCTTATGATACTAGTGACGAGGTTCTGATTCATAACAACAATTTGTCCGACGAGTATCTTGAGTATGTTGAAAGCATAAATCCGAAGCTTCTTTCGGGATTCACATATACTCGACACGTCAACATGAATCTTGTTGCTGGATACGGAGAGATGGCAAAGACGATTGATCAGACTCATGTTAACTTCACCTCCTATCCTGAGAATCTCGATTCAGAAAGTCCAGGTTATCTGGAGAGTAACTTTGATCTGGTTGCAGGCTCCTTCCCGAAAAAACCTACAGATCTCGTAATGATTGTCAAGCAAGATAACAGAGTATCCAAGGGGATTCTGCAGGCGTTGGGCGTAGATTATGACAGAGGAATAATCGCTGTTGAAGACATAGTTGGATTAAGAATCAAGGCAATCAGTAACAATGATTTCTACGTGAAGGACGGAATGCGCTTCTCACCAAAGTCGTCAATGAGCGATCTGATGGAGCTTTACTATGGTGAAGTCGGAATACTTCTTGAGATTTCTGGAATTATTAGGGCGAAGGAGCAAATTAAGTTTTCCGTTCTGAACGAGGGGTTAGCGTATTCTGATAGCCTTGCTAAGATGTTTATAGAAGATGCAATGAAATCGGAGATTGTGAAGGCGCAGAAGGAGTTCTATGTGAACATCCTAACCGGAGAGCAGTTTGCTTCGGATCTGTTCAACGTTCTTTCGGTTATCCCTCCAGATATCACATCCAGGTTAATCGGAGGTATCACTCTTCCGGTAACCAAGAGGAACACTCTTCAGAAGCTAGGGGCGTTTGAAACACCAGTTTCGGTTGTGCTTTATCCAAAGGACTTTAAATCAAAGCAGAAGGTTCTCGAGTATCTTGATGCCTGGAACGAAGGCAAGAGTGATGAGGAAACAGTAATTTACATAGATCTTGCTTCTACTATAACGAGATTACTTGACGGTGTACTTAGCGCCTCGACGATTGTTCTCTTGGCCTTCGCCTTGATTTCTCTCGCGGTTTCTCTGATTATGATAGGTATAATTACTTACATTTCGGTGACCGAAAGAACCAAGGAGATAGGTATACTAAGGGCGCTGGGCGCGAGGAAAATAGATGTTACCAGGGTCTTCAATGCTGAAAACTTTATAATTGGGACATTCTCAGGGATTTTGGGCATATTTATCGCCTCCTTGTTGATTCTGCCAATGAACTCAATAATTGAAAGAATGACTGGCTTACCAGATGTTGCGTATCTTAATCCCCTAATTGCCTTGGGTCTAGCAGGTGCAAGCGTAATACTTACGATTTTGGGTGGACTGATTCCCGCGAAGATGGCTGCCAGGAAGGACCCCGTTGAAGCTTTGAGAAGTGAATAGAGTCTAGTAGGTCTGGCTATTTCTTTAATAATTGTTCAGTAGCTGTGCAAATTGAAAGACTCTTCGCCACGACGTCGCAGGGTTTCCGAACAGGCGGAGACAACTCCTGTTCAGCAAATTGTTTGAACACAATACTGGAAGAAATGAAGGAGAGCCCATCGCAGAACAGCCTCCCGATCCGTCCTTTTACTTCCCCGTGCGGCTACTGCTGTAACGTGTCTTCACAATGGGCCGAAATCATGATCCGGGAATATATAGATTGAAAACGCTTGTAATATTCGCAACTTCAACTGCGGGCATTTTAGAAATCTTGCCGGAGTCGAATCCAAAAAAGATTAGGTACACCGATTCTGGTGCCCCAGTTCTTACATAAGCATCTTTTCCAACGATCACAGTGTACTTCGTCTCTATCTCTGGATTCTTGAAGTAGTAGAATTTCTCTTGGGATAGACCCGGCGCGAAATTCTTCTGAAAGAAATATGCCGAGTCTGACGAGGTTTTCTTCATCCCAACCCAAATATCTTTCGTTCCCGTCACAAAAACCCTGAAGTACGGTCTATCCTTCGCATTTTGCGCTTCCGTAATAATCGCTTCGAGATCTACAGCGGTGTTCGAAAGATAGTTCTTCGCGATGATATACTGCTCAAGAGCCCCGCCCGATCCAAGAAGTCTTTCAACGCTTGTAAGCTTTGCCTTGAAGTCTTCTTCTATTGCTTTAAGCTCTTCATCATATTGTCTGCGCATCTGCGCAAGTTCGGCTTTCATCTGACCGACCCTGTTAACTGCTATCAATGAAAACAGGAAACCGATTATGGCAGCCATTATCAAAAAGAGACCAATAGCAAGTGCTGGAGAGGTTCGCCGTTTCTTAGCCATTTTCTACCTCTTTTTCCCGCAAAAGAAGAGATGCTCTGAACGAGCAAAGGTCTCGCGGTTCCTACAATATTTATGTTCCCAGTCTGCAGCTACACTAATTCCGGCAGCCAGAGCATGTTCGTCGTAAGGATAAAAGGCAACTATCGATGCAATGTCAACAAGATCAAACCCTGTCTCGTCAAGAAAGGATTCAATTTCGTTTGAAAAGTAGGGTTTTGTAATAAAGCGTTTGTTGCTTACCGATCCGTCACCTATAGGGATTTCGCCTCGCTCTATTAGTCTCTTCGCCATCGAATATTCTCCCCTTGAAAGAAAGTCATGTAGGAAAGCCCATGCGTTGTCAACTGTCGCTAAAAGCGAGCCACCAGTCTTGAGTACCCTATGTGACTCATTGAGCACCTTGATTGGGTCCTTTGCATACGAAAGAAGATCACCCATTGCAAGAACGATATCGAAACCCTCATTCTCAAATGGTAGATTCTCAGCATTAGAATGAATGAATGCTATTCTGAGATCTGCAATATCTGCCTTCATTGAAGCAACCTTCAACATTTCCTTTGCAAGATCAACGGCAACAACTTCGTGATCCTTCTCGGCGAGATGAAGAGCCCACTTTCCCGTTCCGGTCCCGAGATCAAGAACCTTGCCTGCCGTTTTCACATGATCTTCAATAAGCTTCTCAACTACGACGTGATAGAGCTTCCAGTAAGCTTCTTCATACATGTAGTCATATCTGCCAGCAATTTCATTGTAATATTCCCAAGATTCCCTCAAACCTTAGCACCTCACAAGAGAAGTAGATAATCTTAAGGAAGCAACTAACTATAGTATAATACATAATCCGGATGGGATTCAGATGCTATGTCTTAGGAAGAAGTGCTCTTGAAAGTTAGTATGAGATTGTTTTGATGAACCTTTTCGCCCAGTCTAACTGGTAAGAAAGGCATTTGATGAAAGACTGTACGATGATAAGACAGAAGGTTTTTCTGTAAGATACATTTCTTTTCCGTGCTCGAGTAACGTCAATGCGCAGAAGGATCAAATTTCGGAAATTGCTTTACTTGATTATTTTGAAGAATTGGTTCTACCATTGGAGAGAAACGATTCATTGAAAGGACAGTTCTGAGATTGGTTGAATCAAGTCACTGTTTATGGAAGATGAAGAGCTAGAACTGGAGTCTCGGCTCCTGAAATGGACCCGGAGCGTTACTGTGCAGGAGGTTTCTTCTTTTCGAAGAACTCTCCCAGCTTTTCACCCATGTTTTTCATGAACGTGTTGATATCTCCAGACTTCCTCAAGTATGACCAGAACAGCAGGATACCTATTGTAGCGCCAATGTTGTTGTAAATCAAATCAATCATTGTGTCATCTAGGCTGTTCTCTTGAGCCATTCTATAACCGGGATAGCCACCGAAAATTTTGTCTGAAACGAACTCTCCAATCTCCCAGAATACGCCTGCCATATTGACAATAGCAATGCCGGAAAGCCAGACTTTCCATTTAATTGCCTTGGGAGGAAGATTCGACCACGCTATTGCTGAACCGAAAATAAACGGAAAGAGTGAAAATCCTCCCCAAAATCCCCCAAAGACGTGAAGAAGGTCATCGAAAAGGGCGAAATTGTTGTAGAAACCAAGCCACATTCCAAAGAAACTGTGCAATACGAGATGTAGTAATGTGAGAAACCGGGTCTCTTCGAACATTGGGACACCGGTAATCCCTTGAAATATCCATGTTGCATACCCAAGAAATGCCATAACGATATACCCAATCATATGAGGTAAATTGAAATCTCCAATTGATGCAAAAGCTGGCACAAACAGAAGAAGAGAACAGACGATATTTAGCCATTTGAGGCTCTTGTAGATTTTGACATTGCTTGTGAGCAGCGACTTATTAATCGTCGGTTTATCGATTAGCGTTTCGCCGAAACTTCGTGCGTATGCGCTTAGGATTTCTATCACATTCTTTGCAGTCACTTCCAGCCCCCAGTGATTTTCTTCTTTTCAATTATACACAAGTTCTAAAACACACTTTCTGAGAACGCAAACAAGAAAACTCAATAGAGAAACACACAGCGGATTCTGGTGTCGCTTTGTCAAACTCATTTGCTAGACTATTTGAGAGGTGAAATTGTTGAGAGAAAGAAAAGGCTTTGATTTTGACGAAGTGGCAATGACATATTCACAGTACAGATATCCCAACGAAAAACTGGTAGAGCATATTTTCAACAGAGTCAGGTATGCCGACAGAATTCTGGAAGTTGGCTGTGGCACTGCTGATTACTTGAGTATACTTTCGGAACTTCTTCACGCGCGTGGATTTGGGTTTGACATCAGCCCTTCAATGATTCTGGAGGGCACAAGGAAGAATCACAGAGTTGAGTTGAAGGTTGCCGATGCTGATCAGCCCTTTCTGTATGAAGATGCTCAGTTTGATTTCGTCTTTAATGTTAATCTTGTTCATTACATTGCCAATCTGGAGAGCCTCTTCGAAGAGAGTTTTAGAGTGCTGCAAAATGATGGAAGCGTGCTGACAGTTACCGATTCCTGCCAGGATATTGGTGAAAGAACGCTAACTCACTATTTCCCTGAAACACTTGAGATAGACAGGGCCAGATATCCCGGAAATTCGTCTATAACGTGTGCGATGAAGAAGGCGGGATTTGAAGGAATATACACTACAAAAGTCAAGACGACTTTCGAATTCAAGAAGAGACATTTTGAGCAGTACAGAAGCAAGGCATATTCTGCACTAAGATTAATGTCAGAGAAAGGGTTCATAGAAGGGATGAAGAGGCTTGAAGAGGACATGAAACACGGTCTCGTTATCGGGAAGAAAGCTTACACTCAGATCTGGGGTATAAAGATAGCTAAGAGGGATTTCGATCTACCCACAATCTTTGCTGTAGGCTTCAATGGAGAAAGTTCTAGATAAAAACCTTAGGAGGTGTGTGGTGAAAAAACTACTGTTGATTTCGTTGATTTTGATTCTTGGAGTTTCAGGTTTTTCTGTTGCAATCAGCGTCGGAATTGGCTTCAATCTTGATATGTCCTCCGGTTCGGTCGTGACACCCTTTTTTCTAAATTTTGCGGCAGGGATACCCCTGATACAGGGTGTAATTCATTCTTACCTCTTCTCGTTCAACTGGTCAAGCCTTGTGGTTAAAGGGTTCAGCATCCCTGAACATACGTACTTAGGGGTTCAGACGAGAATCCCGGTATACAAGAGTCTTTACGTAAAGGGGCAGCTTTTCTGGTCCCTGAACCACATCTTTGCTGTTGCAGGTGGAGATCGAGCGATCGCAGGCACTCCTCTGTATTCAAGAATAGGATTTGGAAGCTATTTCTCAAGAGTCGGACTGGATGCTGGCTTTGATGGATACTGGCAGCTAGATCCACGCAGTACTGTTCCTTTTGCCAGGCCATATATATCTGTGGACTACACCTTCTGACATTGGCTTCCTTCGTTTGCTCTCAATGCGGGTGCAAGTATCCCGCTGAATCGAAGAACTTCAGATGCGAGTGTGGAGGCGTCTTCGATTTGGAATACGATTCGTCCTTTCCTGTTGAGGAGATAGAAAAACGCCCTCCCACTATGTGGCGTTATCGGGAGGCCCTTCCAATAGAGCATGATCGGTTCATCATATCTATGTCGGAAGGATTCACCCCATTGATCGAAGAGGAAATATGCAGACGTAAAGTGTTGATTAAGCAGGACTATCTCTTTCCTACAGGTTCCTATAAAGATAGAGGGGCAAGCGTGCTAGTAAGCTATGCCAAAGAGCACTCAATTGAATCAGTTGTCGAGGATTCGTCGGGAAATGCTGGATGTTCGATTTCAGCCTATTCTGCCAGGGCAGGCATATCTTGTGAGATATTCGTTCCCGAAGGGACTTCAGCGAGAAAACTAGATCAAATCAGTGCATATGGTGCCAGATTAAGGTTAGTTAGGGGTTCCAGAGAAGACACTGCGAGATCCATTCTTGGGAGTGCGTATGAAAGTTTCTACGCAAGTCATACTTACAATCCGGTCTTTCTTCACGGTACAAAGACCTTTTCTTTCGAGATTTGCGAACAACTTGGCTGGAAGGGCCCAGATACGATTGTTCTTCCTGTGGGAAACGGTACCTTATTACTTGGAGCGTCGATCGGGTTTCACGAAATGAAATCTGCGAGAATAATCGACAATATTCCGAAGATAATTGCAGTACAGTCAGAGAACTGTTCTCCGCTTGTGCAAGCGTTTAATAGAAGGCTGGAGCAACCAGTGGATGTGGAAACAAAGTCTACGGTTGCTGAGGGAATTGCAATTGAAAGACCGGTAAGAGGGTCCCAAATACTTAGAGCAGTTCGAGATAGTGGTGGACTGTTTCTTAGTGTCTCAGAAATGGAAATAATTGAGGCCCGTAACGAAATGTCTAGACGAGGTCATTTTTTGGAACCAACTGCTGCAGCGACAATAGCGGGACTGAAGAAGTACATAGCCTTCTCAGATCCTGGTGAGTGTATCATCTCTGTGTTCACGGGACACGGCTTAAAAACAGGATGAGACCAATACAGGCCTTACGCCCACAGAAGGCTAGAGAACTTAGGTTTTCCTCTTTGGCAGACAAACCATTCTTCGATTGACCATAGCTGTTGCTCTTAATTCTTGAAGGTCATCAAGATGGAACTATTGCTCGAGGAATTGAAGGTCTTGAGATCCCGTTGGTGTATGCAGCCAGACAGATCAAAGCTAACTGGTAATTTCAGAAGTCTTTCTGCCAAATGAGTCTTTGACTTGAAGCGCTGCCTATATTGCGTTGACCATCTTACTCACGGGTTATATAATCGTAAGTAGGAGGTGGTTAAGTTGTTTTGGGATCCAACGTTCATTATACTTATTCCAGCAATTATCCTGGCAGCTTACGCCCAGTTTCTTGTTAGCTCGCGGTTTTCTCAGTATTCGAAAGTTAGGTCTACCTTCGGTTTTAACGGCACTCAGTTAGCCAGACAGCTTCTTGACAACGCGGGGCTTTACGACATTAAGATAGAAAGAATAAGAGGCAATCTCACTGATCACTATGATCCTAAGAAGAGGGTTGTACGATTATCGGATGCAACTCACAACAGCACATCAATAGCGGCCTTAGGAGTAGTCGCACATGAAATTGGCCACGCCATTCAAGACAAAGAAAAGTACGCTCCGCTGGTTGTTCGCAATGCAGTAGTACCTGTTGCACAGATAGGCTCTTCCCTCTCCTGGATTATCTTCATTATTGGGCTTCTTATGGTATCACCGATTCTAATCAGAATTGGAATCGTTGTCTTCTCGGCCTTTGTGTTTTTTACGCTGGTAACACTACCGGTAGAGTTCAATGCGAGTTCCAGAGCTAAGAAGCTCCTCGCTTCAATGGGAATGCCTTCGAAAGAGCTGAAAGGAGTAAGCTCCGTTCTAGGAGCAGCCGCGATGACGTATGTTGCATCTGCCGCCACTTCGATTCTTCAGTTGCTCAGAATGTTGGTGTTGTCGGGTGCTGGAAGAGATTGATGCAGGATGCTCGTTCGATAGCGCTGCAAACTTTGTCTTTCTTTGATGCAAACGGGTACATTTCTTTCAAGAAGGTGGAGATGGCTCTCTCCACGCTTTCTTCAAAAGACCGCTCTTTCTGTATAAACTTGATCTACGGAATTCTAAGAAAGAGAATCAGAATCGACTATGAGCTTGCCCGCTTTTTGAGGAAGCCCAGCAAAGTTCCAGTAGCGGTGAGAAATGTCTTGAGGATGGGGGTATTCCAGATCCAGTTTCTGGACAGTGTGCCTGAATACGCCTCAATAGACTCTTCGGTAAGTCTAGTAGGCGTAAAGGAGTTCAAAGGACTTGTGAATGCAGTTCTCAGAAAAATCGCTGATTCTGGCCCGTCGAAAGATCAACCGTTAAATGTCACCTATTCTCATCCGGAGTGGCTTGTGAATTATTGGAGAGATGTAGAGTGGATCGAAAGTCTGGAAGAGCTTCTTGAGTATAACCAAACACCTCCAGTACAGACAGTTATTGCCTCTGGCCGACAAGATGAACTTGTCGAAAAGGGTTTTATCTTCGACATGAGCCAGTACTCGGATCTTCTCAATATCTTTCAAAGAGGCGATCCCTCATACAAGCCTGAAAGCGTTGATGAGGTTGAGTATATCCTTTCGGGACTGGGCGTCCCAGTAGCAAAGCATAGCGGCACCCTTACGGGAAGAATAAATTCCATGCCTTGGCTATTACATTCTCTGAGTCTCAGTGCCTTTACAGAGGCTTTTCAGAAGGCGAAGGAGTTACTGAGTAGCTTCGCGAAAGAACACGATGATTTCATTTACTATAGCCAATCAATGACCGAAGAGGAGAACAATAGAGCTCTAAATTCTCTTAGTGAATTTGAACCGGTTGAAATGGAAGAGTTCTTTAAGAAACGGAGAATTGCCGCTGTATTCGATGGGAGTGGTTACTGGCTACAACCATCGAAAGCGCCACTTGTTGGTTATGTGGCCAGGATTAGGAGAGCAAGATGAAAGATATTCTTTCCCTTGGTCTTGACGAGATGAGAGGTCTGCTGCTTTCTAAAGAAGAAGCTGCTTTCAGAGCTGACCAGATCTTTAACTGGGTTTACAAGAAAAGAACTCTGGACTTTTCAGAAATGACGAATCTTCCCAAGTCTCTTCGAGGAGAACTGCCAGGATTACTGTACTTCCCGGCAATGAGGGCAGTTGAAAAGCAGTTTTCGAAAGACGGTACCGAAAAGTACTTGTGGAAACTCAAAGATGGGAATCAGATTGAGTCTGTTGTCTTGAGGCATCCGGGACATGTTACTTTCTGTATCTCTTCTCAAGTAGGTTGTGCTTTGAACTGCTCCTTCTGCGCAACGGGAGCGGGAGGTTTTTCTAGGAACCTCTCGACCGGTGAAATTGTCTCTCAAGTGATCCACATGGAAAGAGCTATTCATGGACCCGTAGACAACATTGTCTTCATGGGAATGGGTGAGCCCTTTCTCAATGAGAACAGTGTATATAAGGCAATCAATATCCTTCACGATCCCAGAGGTAGAAACCTTGGCTTCCGGCATTTCACAATATCCACTGCAGGAATACCGGAAGGGATAAAGAGGCTTGCGGATTCAGAGATAGATATCAGGCTTTCAGTTTCACTCCACAGTGCCAAAGATGAGTTAAGAAGCTCATTGATGCCAGTAAATAGGATACATTCATTAGATTCGCTGAGAGAAGCACTTGTGTATTATCAACAGAAGACTGGAAACAGAATTACCTTTGAATATGCCTTGATAAGTGGAGTGAACGACACAGCCGGAGATGTTGAACAACTTATCAAATACCTTCGAGGAATCAAGTCTTTTATAAATATAATACCTGTGAACCCTGTCAATCCGAACTTCGAAAGACCTACAGATCAGAAAGTTGTAGATTTCGAGGAAAGATTGAAGGCTGTCGGATTTGAGAGCGCAGTGAGACATGAGAAGGGCACGGACATTGATGCCGCTTGTGGCCAGTTAAGGCAGAGAAGAAGGGGGTAAGGCTTGGAAAGACGAAAAGGAGTAGTAGTTAGATTTGGAAGCAGGAATATGGAAGTGGTGGACAACGAGACAGGTGGGAGGCTTTTGTGCACGATGCCAGGTCGGTTTAGGATGCAAGGGATTAGACCAATTGTCGGTGACCGAGTTGAATACTCTCTAAGCGGTAACGGCCAGGGTCGGATAGAAAGTATTCTCACAAGAGAAACTGAGCTTCTGAGACCGAGGATTTCCAATATAGAGCAGATACTCCTGGTGCTTTCCCTCAGAGAACCTGCCGTTCAAAATGTGATTACGGACCGATTTCTTGTTTTGGCTGAATATGCGAAGCTGCCAGTTGTTGTAGTCATTAACAAGATCGATCTGCTTGCTGACGACGAAATAAAGGAGTTCAGTGAAATCTACGGTGAGTATTACAACATTCATCAGGTCTCTTCGAAGAAGGAGATTAACATAAATGAATTGCGCGATATTCTGAAAGGCAAGATAAGCGTGATGGCTGGAATGTCTGGTGTCGGAAAGAGCAGTCTGTTGAATACGCTTAATCCAGGTCTGAAGTTGAGAGTGTCGGAAATATCACGAGGTCTTGAGAGAGGGCGACATACTACTTCCTACGTGGAATTGCTTCAGTTCGATTTCGGAGGGTTAATTGCCGATACACCTGGTTTTGCAAATCTCGAATTGCCTGAAATAGAGCCAGACTGCCTAAAGAGGTATTTTCCGGAGATTGATCAGGAAAGCGGAATGTGTGCTTTTTCCGACTGCGTCCACATCGATGAACCTGGGTGCTACGTTAAGGAGCTGATAAAAGCAGGGAACATCCACGAAAGTCGGTATGAAAGTTACTTGAGTATGTATAATGAATTGAAGGAAAGAGAAAGGGAGAAGGGAGGAAAGAAGTATGGCTAAGATATCTCCCTCTATTCTTGCTGCTGACTTGACCAATCTAGCCTGCGAAGTAAATAAAGTACGAAAAGCAGATTTTCTGCATATAGATGTAATGGATGGGATGTTCGTACCTAATATAACTTTCGGAGTACCGATTATGGAGGCGCTGGGTAGGTTGAGTCATCCACCACTGGACGTTCACTTAATGATAGAGGAACCTTCGAGATATGTGAGAGAATATGCAGAACTTGGCGCAAAGAATCTTCATGTTCACGTGGAGGGCAACTATCATCTTCACAGGCTGCTGGGACAGATAAAGGAGTATGGAGCCAATGCTTTCATAGTCTTGAACCCGTCAACACCCGTTTCCTGGCTTGAAGAAGTTCTTCCTTTTGCTGACGGTGTGCTGGTTATGACCGTAAACCCTGGCTACACAGGTCAACGATTTATTCCGGAAGCTGCAAGAAAAATTGAATCGCTCGATCGCATTCGCTGTGAGAAAGGGTTTGACTTCGAAATTGCAGTTGATGGTGGTGTAAGCCTCGACAATGCGAAAGAGCTTGTTAGTAAAGGCGCTGATATCCTCATCATGGGAGCAGCGGTATTCAGATCAGATTCTCCATCAATAGTTGTTGATAGGATCAAGGAGTTAAGAAGGTGAAGCTGTATCTGGTTACTTCCAATGAAAACAAGCTTAGGGAGATCAGCCTACTGCTTCCCGATGGAATCGAGCTTGAGTCTATTGAGGCCGTGGCGTCCCACAGAGATATTATTGAAGATTCGCCGACCTTTCTCGGAAACTCGGTGAAGAAGATTGAAGCATATATGGATCTTGGAGTACCTCTTCTAGCTGATGATTCAGGACTTGTGATAGATTCCCTTGGGGGTTTTCCAGGAGTGAACTCTGCCAGGTTCATGGAAGGTAGTAGTTATTTTGGGAAGATGAGTGCCATACTTGACCGGATGGAAAATGAGCAAGAGAGGACCGCGAGATTCATCTGCGCAGCCCTCTTCTATGATCCTTCGAATCATTCGTTGCTTGGTGTTGAAGGAAAAGTTGATGGAACAATAGCCAAAGGAATTTCAGGAACCGGAGGTTTCGGCTACGATCCGATATTCATCCCCCAAGGCTATTCTGATACATTCGCCGTTCTCGGTGACTCGGTAAAGGGAAGACTCTCTCATAGAGCCACTGCCTTTAGGAGGCTTTTTTCACTGGTTTGCCTTTGTAAAGAGAAAGCATAAAGAGAGTGATTCCGGCGAACAAAAGAACCACCGAAACAACTTGGGCAGTTCTGACATCCGTCTTTCCTATATACAAACTATCTAGTCTCAACCCTTCGACAAAGAATCTCACGATCGAGTAAAAGATCATGTATAGTGCCGTGACCTCACCAAAATTTCTTCTCTTTCCCAGATACCAGTACAGAAATGAAAATATGACTATATTTGCAAGGCTCTCGTATAGAAAGGTCGGATGAAAGTAATCGTATCCCGAATAACCGGGCATACGATATCTCGAAGGAACGAACATTCTCCACGGAAGATCAGTCGGTGAACCGTAGGCCTCGTAATTGAGAAAATTACCCCAGCGACCTATGGCCTGAGCTAAAGGCAACACGGCCGTGAAGATATCTGTAACCTGAAGAAATCTCAGTTCTGCCTTTTTCCTCAGCTTGACGTAAAGGAACGTGACAATCAGAGCTGCGAAAAAAGCCCCATGAATTGCTAGTCCTCCATCCCAGGTTCTGAAAATGCTCCAGAAATCCCCTTTATAAAGCTCATAGTTGAAGACAACATAGTAGATTCTGGCGCCCAACACCCCAAAGATTATGCCAATGAAGACTCCCTCAATCATGTAATCTTCCTTTATTCCTTCTTTGAGGCCCTGATGCCTTCCAAGAATATAGGCAACGATTATTCCTGTTGCAATCATCACTCCATACCATCTGATTGAAAAGGGGCCGAGACTTTCTACAATGACAGGATTTAGTATCAGTTTGCCGCTGAATACAGCTCTCAAAAAGAAAAACAGCGCAACTGCAGAGGCTGCAGCCACTGATATTAGAACGACTCTTTTCTTCATATCAACCCCCTCTTATGACTCGCATAAACGTTTCGTACACGATAGATCTCCAATCACAAAAGATCTAACTGCCTATTGCTGAGAAGAGTCCTCTCCGGAACTTCTTTCACTGCCTTTCTCTTCTTTTTCTAGTGATGGTTCCATTTCGCTTATTGCGGCGCGCTCAATTACTGCGTCAAGAACTTTGTTTCTAATTATGGTTGAAACAATGTCTTCCTTGATGTCTTCGCGAGAAGTAACCATCTCTCTCGCCCTGTCGGCAGAGATTCCCCAGTACGGTGCCATTTCCTCCGCATAAGCCTCGATTTCTTCTTGTTCCGCCTTGAAGCCTTCTTTCGAGGCAATTTCGTCAATGAACCTTGACTTCTTTATCTCATCGAAGACACCGCTTCTGAAGTTTTCCAAAAGTTTCTCTTCACTTCCGGCCTGTTTCAAGTAGTTATCATAGCTCTTCTCTTTCTTCGAGTTCTCTATAGTCCTCTGAACGAAATAATCGAGAGTGGAGTCGGAGATTTCTATTTCAACCAGATCATTGATCTTGTCCATAGCCTGTTGCCTCAAAAAGTCCTTCTGCCAATTTAAGAAGGATTCCACTCCCTCCTTCTCGACAATCCGCTTGAGTTCTTCGAGAGAATTGGCCTCGGCGTTTACCGTCTTCGCAAATTCATCGTCAAGATCTAATGGACTCTTGCTGAGAACATCCAATATTTTGACCGAATAGAAGTATTCATTATCCGAGTCTTCGAACGTTCTGTCAAATTCAACTACGTCACCCTTTGTTTTTCCAATTACATTCTTGACAATCGGTCTGTCGTCGTCGGGAGCAACTGTGAGCTCCTGAACTTTGTTTTCGGCAATTTTCTTGCCATCTTTAGTTATCGTATATTCTATCTTGACTATGTCGCCATTTTCAACCTGTCCCTCTTTTGGCTCCACTATAGCGTGTTCGTTTCTAAGTTCTTCGAGCCTATTGTTTACATAATTGAGTACTACTTCATCCTTCTTTGGGATTTTGAGATCAAGGTTTTCATAGTCAAAAATCTTGACTTCGGGATCTCTGTGAAGCTTAACTTCAACTCTTGCGCCTTCTCCCTCCATCTTCTGATCTGTTATGACTGCTGGGATTAGGATTTTTTCCTCCTTTAGCTCTTCCTCGATTTTGTCTGAGAGGACCTCAAGAACCATCTCTTCAAAGCTCTCTGCAAGGAAGTTTCTTACTATGTTCAGGGGTACCTTTCCCTTCCTGAAACCGGGGATTGTGTACTGCTGATTAACATATTTGCCAACGTCCATTTCTGCCTTCCTAACCTCTTCCGAACCAAAGGAAAAGAGAAAGGTTTCAACATTTTCTTCTTTCTTCACAAAGTTTTTCTCCATTGGGAATTACCTCCATTCAGGTACTGGTTTTTTTTTTATGTCGTCTAATTATACGTATCTGTCGATTTTCCGCGGTTAAAGAGATGTTATAATTAATCTTTGTCTCACCTGAGTTCAATCAGCTCGTACTTAAGATTATTCGGATCAATTATGACAACGGTTTGTCTTCCAGTTAGATAGCCGCAGCTTTCACCGGGATTTACTATCACAGGACTAGGATCCAGTCTAATATCGAGCTTATGTGTATGACCGTAGAAAATAAAATCAGCTCTTAATGTATCTTTCAGTCCGAAAGGTTCATGCATTAGAATAACTCTATACCCGTTTACCTCGATCTCCTTCGGGCCTTTGATTAAGGACCCCCCAAGCAGGCTCTTGAGGCCGAGCAACTCTCCATCATTGTTTCCAATGACCACATGGAGTTCTCCGCTGAACCGAATTAGCTCTCGGGCTGCGAAAGGTGACACGAGATCTCCGCAATGAAAGAGAACATCAACTTCTCTGTCAATTGCGAGACTCACAGCTTCTGAGATTCTTGTCATGTTGTCATGAGAATCCGACATTATCATCCATTTCATTTCACTCACCTCTCGGTGATTCTATTTGGTGTTGAAAAGTGAAGGTGAATCGAATACAATTATAACTGCACGTGACCCAAGGGACAAAGGGTTTCGGATCTGGTGCCCGCGGAGGTTTGCTTGAATAACTTGAATAATAAGAGATTGGTAGTTCGCTTCTGCTGTGGAGGTCTCATGAGATTTCTTTCTCACCAGGAAACCGTCACAGCAATTGAACGGACAATCAGGAGATCTGGGCTATCCGTGACTTTTACACAGGGATTCCATCCCCGGATAAAAGTGAGTTATTCGCCAGCAATTCCTACTGGAGTGGCAAGTCTGGCACATTATGTTCTTCTTGAAACAGATGAAAAGAACAGTGATCCCGTGAGTCTGTTGAACTCCGCAGCCAATTATACCCTTCGCGCTCTATCGTCATGGTACCTGTCTTCCGATCACAAAAGAATTGAAGATTTTATTGATTCCTACAGAATGGTTCTCGTACTTCCAAGGGAGCTCTATGATCCAAATCTATATGATGCAGGCGCTGAAGTCACAAAAAAGACTAAAAGTGGGCAAAGAGATTACCTGGCCGGAGACGTCTTTCAGGACATCTCAGTGACCACCTTGAAAACTGTCTATATGGTAAAATATTCTCAGCCAGTAGACTCAATGGTTCCAGCGGAGGAAATGCTAAAGATTTTGTCGAAAGAAGGTACCGCTTCTCATGAAGGGGTAATTGTTTTTGTGGAAGAAGGGTTGCTTCGTGGGAAATATACTTCAAATATTCTGGATGAAATAGGAGGGATATAATATGTCCGGTCACAACAAGTGGGCAAATATCAAGCACAGAAAGGGCGCACAAGACGCCAAGAGATCGAAGGTTTTCACGAAGATCATCAGAGAGCTTATGGTCTCGGCAAGAGAAGGTGGTTCTGATCCAAATACAAACACCTCTTTGAGAACTGCTATAGAAAAGGCGAGAGCGGCAAATATGCCTAAAGACACGATGGAAAAAGCAATCAAGAAGGGTGCAGGGGAACTCGAAGGGCAGTCGTTCTCTGAGGCTCTTTATGAAGGCTACGCTCCGGGTGGTGTTGCACTTCTGATCAGATGTCTTACTGATAATAAGAACAGAACAGCACAGGAAATTAGGCACACTCTTTCGAAATACGGCGGTTCGATGGCCGAAAGTGGTGCTGTCAGCTGGATGTTTGAAAGAAAGGGAATCATTACCGTAGCAAAAGAACAGATTTCTGATCTGGAAGAGTTTCAGCTTCTTGCTATAGAGGCAGGAGCCGAGGATATAAAAGACGAAGCAGATCCAATCGAGATCGTGACCTCTCCGGACTCAGTATCAGATGTAAAGACTGCCCTTGAAGAAAACGGCTATTCATTGTCTTACGATATGAGTTACATTCCGAGCAACACGCTAAAAGTTGAGGGTTCAGATGCTGGTAAGCTTTTTAAACTTCTCGACATTCTTGAAGACAACGACGATGTTCAGGAGATCTACGACAATTCAGATATCGATGAAGCCGAAATGGAGGCTCTCGCCGAGCAAATGGGTTGATCCTCACTGCCCTTTTGGGCAACATGTGGAGTGATAATAATTGCTGTCTCTTCTTGGGATTACTCTGGCCTTGATTCTTGATCAAGTAAGCAAGTATTTCGTCGAGAATGGAATGACGTATTTTCAGCGAATAGATTTGGTCGGAGGAATTTTTGGCTTAAGATATGTGAGAAATACAGGTGTGGCATTTGGCCTTTTCAAGAATCAGGAGCCTTGGCTTCTGGCTTTTGTCGCTATAGGAATCGTAGTAGCGATAGTAATTGCTTCGAGTTTTCATTCCTCCAAACTATCCAGATGGGAGTCCTTCTTTGTTGGTCTGATTGTTGGTGGTGCACTAGGTAACAATCTGGTGGATAGACTGAGATTAGGGCACGTTGTTGATTTCTTCGAATTGAAGGGGTTCCCAGCGATTTTCAATTTTGCAGATATGTGCATTGTCTTTGGTGCGGCCTTGCTTACACTTTCCGTATATCGAAGGGAGAAGCGTGCTTCAAGAGATAATAGTCTCCAGTCGTGAGGACGGCTGGAGACTTGATAAGATAGTCGTTGAGAAGGCTCCACCATGGGTTTCCCGAACATTTGTGCAGCGCCAGATCAAAGAAACGAAGGTTTTTGTGGACAGAAAGCCCAGAAAGCCCGCCTACAAAGTGAAGACTGGAGAATCTATCACTTTTGAGCTTCCCGACAAACCGGAGGTTCTATCTGTAGAACCTGAAGAGATCCCTCTTAATATTGTCTTCGAAGATCACGACATAATCGTCGTGAACAAAGATCCGGGCATTATTGTTCATCCTTTGCCTAGAAAACAGACTGGAACACTCGTAAATGCTCTTCTGAACCACTGTATGGATCTACAGGGTATTGGAGGTGTGACGAGACCTGGTATTGTTCACAGACTGGATAAAGATACTAGCGGAGTAATAATTGTTGCAAAGAATGATCTAGCTCATGTGTCTCTCTCAAGCCAGTTCAAGAACAGATTGACTTCCAAGGATTACATAGCGATTGTTAGAGGCAAGACTCCAATATCCGGAAAGGTCGATTATTCGATTGCCCGCCATCCTGTGAACAGACTAAAGATGTCAGTAAATGAAAGTGGTAAGGAGTCACTAACATATTATCGAACTCTGAAAAACTTCTCCGAAATCGCCTCTTTGGTTTTTGTAAGTCCTAAGACCGGCAGGACACATCAAATAAGGGTTCATATGAGAGAAAAGGGCTTCCCGCTTCTTGGAGACGCCGTTTATGGCAAGGCTAGAGACGATGAGATATTCGGAGTTAAGAGACAGATGCTGCATGCGGCGAGACTCACTGTATCTCACCCCCGCTCAGGGAAGCGAATGACTTTTATTGCCTCACTCCCCGCTGATATGAAGGAAGTAATAGTGAACCTCTCTGAATTGGTGACAAAAAGATGAAGACAGCTTTTTTGATCACTAAGCACGAGTTGTTCGGTTCCGTTCTTGAAATCAAGGACACGGCTGAAGAATTGAAGAGGAGAGGCTACAAAAGATGTGTGATTCTTGATTCCTCTCTGTCATCCTTTGTGAAGTGGTATTCAGTTCTCTCCAGTTCGGGTATAGTGACCGTGCCCGGTCTGAGAGAGGGGTATGAATACTGGATTGCAAAAAATGAAAGTGGTTTCAGAGAACTTCTCGTTCGCACTATTCATGACTCTGAAAACCTAATAAACATAAAAGGAAAGCCCCGTAATCTTGACAGTTCCTCAAAAAATCCGATCTGGGAGTGTCGCTATCTAGATCACCAAAGTGAGAGATTCAGAGTATATACTTCTCTTGGATCTTCAACTGAAGAAGCGGATTACTCTCTGCCTGATGAAAAACTCTATTATGAGATTGAGGAAGATCTTGCTGAACTGCTCTCCAGACTACCTAAAGAATTCCATCTCCAGAAGATAGATCATGTCTTTCCTGTGAGAGCATCACCAGAAGAGTTCTCTTCCCTTCTGCGAAGAACTCTTGAATCGAAGAAGTTGGAAAGCAGTTACTCTGAAAGGCTTAATAGGGAGCTTTCGGTAATCATTTCCAAAGATATCCAGGATTATTTCATGACAGTCTCAAAGATTGTTGAAATCGCAAAGAACAATAATTGCTGGATAGGCCCCGGAAGAGGGTCAGCCGTTGGTTCTCTTGTCAGCTACTTGCTTGGCATAACTCGCATTGATCCCGTGGAGGAAGAGCTCTTCTTTGAAAGATTTCTTAGTTTGAAGAGAAATGATCCCCCTGATATTGACCTTGATGTTGACGATAAATCAAGGCAGAAACTTCTGAATAAACTTGGCGAGTATTTCGGACATGACTGTTTCTGTCTTATAAGTACTGCTTCAACTTTTAGTTTTAAAGGAGCTGCTCGCGAAATTGGACGGAAGCTTGGAGTCGATGGACAGAGAGTTTCGAGACTAATCGAATGGAGTAAGGAGGGGCAAAGGTTTCCGTATGCATTTGAAAACGATGTTGATATGAAACAGCTGTTTGAGATGTCAAAGCTTGTAGTGGGACTTTATTCAGGTTTTTCAATTCATGCGGCCGGTGTTATTCTATCAAGTATTCCTCTAACGGGACTGATACCTCTCAATTCAAATGATGGGCTGGCGGTTTCTTTATGGGATATGGATTCTCTTCGGATTGTTGGTTTGCAGAAGATTGATCTACTCGGTTTGAAGAACCTGTCCTTCCTGAAGGAAATGACGAAAGGAAGAGAGCCGTGGGACTACCCAACGAATGATTCCAAGACTTATGAAACTCTTGGTAGAGGATATACGTCGGGAGTATTCCAACTCGAAGCGCCTTTTGCAACAAGGGTCGTTAGATCGGTGAAACCTGTTTCGTTGAGAGACCTCTCAATCGCTATAGCCCTTAATAGGCCTGGTCCAATCAAGTCTGGAGTGACCGAGCGTTTTCTAAGACTCTCAAGAACTCCTTCGGAAATCGAGAAGATAAGGAGAAAGGTTCCTGTTTTGGCGGAAACCGGCGGACTTCTCGTTTATCAGGAACAGGTCTTAAAGATTGCTGCAAGCATGCTCTCTCTAGAAGCTGATGATGGTGAGCTCCTTAGAAGAGCTATTTCCAAGAAAGAGAAAGAAGCAGTCGATGGACTGCTTCGAAGTTCACCTGGCTATAGTGAACTTCAACCGGATAGAAGGGAGAAGTTGTATTCTTTCCTTGTCAATTTTGCTGGTTATGCCTTCAACAAGTCTCACAGTCTTAGCTATGCAATGATTGCGTACTGGTTGGCGTATTTCAAGGCAAACCATCCCGAGATCTTCTATCCACTTATATTGGCAGAACTTCCTCGCAACAGCCTGCCGCGAGCTGTTGCAGAAATAAGAGATCAAGGTTTGAAGCTATGTGCAGGGAAGGAAGCTTCACAGAGTTCCGGCTGTGTATCTCTTTCCATTCCGGGACTTCTCAAGAATCATGAACTGAGACCTGTCCCAGTTGAGGATTCTTTCTTCACTTTTGTAAGAAACAACAGATCGAAATACCAAGCTAGGGATCTTGAAAGGCTTATTAAAAGCGGTTATCTAGACGGTTTTGGAGAAAGAAACGAGTTATTGAAGAAAATGAACGACGCCTTGATGGGAATTGATCCCGAACTTAAATCTATCCGAGCTGTATTTGGTTACAAGGAAGAGTCACAGGAGAAAAACGAGAGAGACACGTTAATCGACAGGGCAATGATGGAATTGGAGGTTCTTGGTTTCAATCTAACAGAGATTGAGCCACCAGATCTTTCCAGAGTAGCGACTGATTTCGAAATTACAGCGGCGCTTGCTTGTTTGAGAACAGGGATAGCGCCTTACAGGAGAGTAGACTACATGGGTAAGAGTTTCATTACAGATGGTAGATCGTTTATTGAGATAAGTAATCAAGTTCCTATTCAAGGTTATGTCTTATTCAGAAGCGGAAGACCTTTTGAGATGAAGGAGAGAATAATGGAAGTCAACAGAGTATTCTTCGGACCGATCGAAGGAAAGTATCTTACCGATGCGGCCAGAATAGAGAATGTGGTGGTAAGAACAGGAACTGCTCAGAAGGTAATCCAAAAAGCGAAGCCTTTAGATACTGACGCCGATGAGATAATTTGGAAATAGAATTGGAGGAAATCATGGAGATCTACTTCGTGAGGCATGGGGAGACCGAATGGAACAATAGCAACCGCTGGCAAGGAAGATCGGATATCCCCTTGTCAGAAAAAGGCAGAGAGCAAGCTAAGAAAACGGGCAGGTTTCTCAAGAGACTAATTCCCAGCACTGCAGCGGTCTTCACCAGTGATCTGGTAAGGGCAAGAGAGACTGCTGAAATCATTGGCCTATTTCTAGGCAAATCTCCAATAGTCAACCCTGTTCTTCGTGAAGCAGATGTTGGCCTTTGGAATGGACTTGGCATTAGCGAGGCTTTCGAGAGTTTTGGAAACCTTATAGAGTACTGGCGCAAAGATCCCTGGGCTGACATCCCCGACACGGAACCGCTTGGAGCAGTTCAAAGAAGAGCGGTTGAATTCGTGAGATATCTCTCTTCCAATTATCCAGGAAAGCAGGTAATTGTTGTTTCTCACGCATTATTGATTAGAACGGCTCTTTGCCATGCAATGGGACTGCCGCTTGAAAATCACTATCGACTTTCAGTTCACAACTGCTCAGTGTCAGCAATTGGAGTTGGCAGGGCAGAAATTAGAGCCCTTGAGCTAAATCTCTGGCGACATCTGGAGGATTACTAGTGGCAATGGAAGTGAGAGTCAACCTTCTACCACGTTTGCTCAACGAGGAGACAGACGTTGCCGTGGTGATTGATGTACTTAGAGCTACGAGCACCATGACGGCAGCACTTCACTTCGGAGCTAAGAAAATTGTGCCGGTGCTATCTGTCGAAGAAGCAAAGAAGTACAGGGAGGACAATTTTGAAGTGCTAACTGTTGGTGAAAGAGGGTCTAAGAAGATCGATGGTTTTGATCTGGGCAATTCCCCGCGCGAGCTCTCTGAAGAGATGATTGAAGGGAAAGAACTGGTAATTACTACAACAAACGGGACAGTTGCTGTCTCAAAATCAAAGAGGGCAAGAAAAGTAATACTTGCTTCTTTCCTAAATCTGGGAAGCGTAGTCAGACTTCTGAAAAGAGAAAGCGGGAGAATAGAGTTGCAATGCGCAGGTACCGATGGTGATCCTTCACTGGAAGACACTTTGCTTGCGGGGGCACTCGTTTCTCAGCTCGAAATCGGCCACATCAATGACAGCTGCAGGATTTCCTCAGTGCTTTATGAAGCCGTCAAGGATAATCTGGAGAGTTTCATTTTGGAGAATGGTGTGCATGCGAAGAGACTAGTCTCTCTTGGATTTTTTGAAGATGTGGGCTTTTGTGCTAAAATCAATCTGTACGATCTTGTTCCGCTTTGGCGGGATGGTGGCTTCGTACGGGGGTAGTTCGATGGAGTTCGTTTCTAATGCTTTTTTTGTTATAGCGATGGGTGCGCTCTTTCTATCGTTGGTTTTCTTTGAGATTGGTACAAAGAAGGTGCGCAAACCAAAAAGCGAAGTGAAGCCTGAAGATTACAAACCTTATGATAAGAAAGGCTGGTATTCCCTTGTTGCAGCTGGGGGGTTTCTTGGTCTATCTTTGTTGTTTGCATTGATTTTGTGAAGGTCGAGGGGGTTGGTGAAATGCCTAGCAAGCTAGCAGTTGACAACGTCGTTTCGAAACTGCCGGGAGTTCACAGCGCACGAATCGTCTATGATGAGAGCGGAGAAATGGTCGAAATTCATGTTCTGGCGGACATTTCCAAACCGGCAAAGCAATTGGTTAGAGACATTGAAACAGCAATCTTCGCTTCGAGCGGGATCAAGATTGATAGAAAGATAGTCTCTATCGCGCAGATATCTCTTGATTCCGGCGATGAAGAAGAGGCTTCGGTAATAAGGCCTTACCAAAAGGAAGAAGTCCAAGGGTACAACTTCCAACTTACTAGTCTTGAAACAAAAGCTACGATGAGGCGGCTCGATATCACTGTAATACTAGATTATGAAGGGAAAGAACTCGAGGGTTCTTCCATAGTTGATGTTGGTGATGACGAGAAATATATGGCGATTGTAGAGTCTACCGTCGCGGCCATCAGAGATGTAATACCCAGTTTCAGGATTGAGTTCATTGAAAAGCTGGAATACGGTATGACAGAAATTGTCATGGCCGTGGGATCTTCACTGGTAAACGGAAAGAGAAAGAGAGAAGCTGGCGCGAGGCTCTGCAAGAAGGATAGTCTGAATGATTTCGCACTGGTCGTCTTAGAGATAATAAACAAGATCTGAAATTTAAAACACTGATTGAAAAACCGCGGAGGTGCTCTGATGGATTTGTCGCACTTTGTCTCTTCTGTAACACCCTCGGCCACACTCGAATTTAACAAGAAGGCCCTGGACCTTGCAAAATCAGGAGAGAATGTCGTGAAATTCACTGCCGGTGAACCGGATTTTCCTACTCCCCGCCCAATTGTAGACGCAGCAATAAAAGCTCTCAATGAGGGAAAAACGAAGTATACGAACGCCTCTGGAATTGATGAGTTAAGAAAGGCGATCACAGTGAAACTTCAGAAGGATAATGGTCTTAACTACTCACCTGAGGAAATAGTGGTTTCGAACGGGGGGAAGCAAGCGATTTATAACGTGCTTAAAGCCTTGTTGAACGTGGGTGATGAAGTATTAATTATTTCTCCTGCTTGGGTTAGCTATGAGGCTCAAATTCTCTTGTGTGGTGGTGTGCCTGTAGTTGTTCCGGCAAGAGTGGAAAAGGGTTTTGTCCCCGAAATTTCTGAAATCGAGAAAGCAATTACCGATAGAACGCGTGCAATAATGATAAACTCTCCAAACAACCCAACCGGAGCCATATATCCTGAAGAGTTTCTTCGGGTCCTGGGTAAGCTTTGCGTAGAGAGAGATCTTTTTGTAATCTCCGATGAAGTGTATGAGAAGCTCGTGTTTGATGCACCACATTTCTCTATTGCTTCGATTGAGGGTATGAAAGAGAGGACTGCGGTGATTAACGCTTTCTCGAAAACTTATGCAATGACGGGCTGGAGGGTCGGCTATTCCGCCACATCTATGAAATTAGCCAGGGCGATTTCGAAAATCCAAAGTCACCTTTCCTCGAATGTCAACACAATGGCCCAGTACGCTGCCGTGAAGGCTTTTGAAGTCGACACCTCTTCTATGGTGGAAGAGTTTCGGAAGAGGAGAGATTACGTAATCTCAAGACTGGAAGAAATTGGATTGAAGTTCAGTAAGCCTGCTGGAGCCTTCTATGTTTTTATAGACATCAGATCTTTTCTTGGAGGAAGGTTTAGGAACTCAAATGATTTTGCAATTGGCCTTCTTGAAGAGCAAAAGGTCGGAATGGTTCCTGGAAGCGCATTCAGCTACGAAGGGTTCATAAGAATGTCTTTTTCGAGTTCAACCGAAGAACTCAAAGAAGGATTAGACAGATTTGATAGATTTCTAAAGACGCTTTGACTATCGCCCCGTCCAGTCTAGACTCCATCTGAATGTTTGGGTCAGGAACTGAACGCTCTCTAGATCTGACTTTGATAGGTCGTCAAGCATCCTGTTCATGGCATCTCTGAAGGCATACTGTGTGTTTCCCGAACGTATTTCCATCAGGCATTCTACTGTCGCAGCAAATTGGTCGGCTGCCCACACGAGTTTACCTTCATGTGATTCAAATGGATCAAGCATTCTGTATTTAAGCTCTTTGATAAGTCTATCAGGCATTCCGGCTAGCAGATTCTCGGTGACCATTCGTTCTTCAACTTGTGCGATCACCTCCTCGAAGCCCGGGACTTTTTTCTTCGTCGGAGTTATTATGTCACCTGTCATGCTTTCTGGAATATCATGCAGAAGGGCGAGTTTAACGGATTCAACCGGATTTATCACCTTGCCGCTTTCCTCCTCCATACAGGAGAGAATGTACGCCGTTATTGTGACGTAGAATGAATGGGCGGCAACGGTAGTAGGTACGTTTCTGTTTAGTCTGTTCCAGCGGACTGCCCGTAGCAGAACGATTAGGGCATTCGTGTAGCGTTCTAGCCATTCAGCGTCAGCTATGAGACGATACGGTTCAAAGTCCCTAAAACTCTCTATCCGTTGCTCCAAATCTTTCAGCGGTCTGTTGAAGAAGTCAGGAAAATATCTGGCATGAAGTCCGGCTTCGAGTTTGGCTGAGAGAAGGTCCCCGGTCTGGATGATTTTGCCTTCGATTGTATCGTCTTTTGAGTGAACCATCGAAAGGTAGAAAGGATCGTGTCTATCATCAGGAAGGTACTGAACGATCTCCTCCACCGTTCGTGAGAAGACATCGTTCCACTTGTCAGGTGAAAGTGACTTGATCAGTACCTTTGTGTCCACAGAGATGTCAGAGAGAAGGCATTTTGGTATTTCTTTGAGAACAAGTCTCTGAAATAGCTTTTTGTCGTCGATATGAAAACCATTGAGGCCGGCCATCTCGGACATCAACAGACAGTACTGGGCCGATATGAAGGCGTTCTCGGCCTCATTGGTCCTTAGCAGAGTCGGTGTGTTGTTCCATCTATACATTGTGAAGAGATTTGTTGCCAGTTCCAGAAGTTTCACGTATCCTTGAAACACGGAGGCACCTCCCGAATGCAGTGCATAGATATATGTTATTACAATTATAGGTTTTAGTTTCAATAAATAAAAGTCTTCAGTTGGGAAAGAGGCGGTTTCATGAATATTGATAAGTGGACAAACAGGACCTATCCCGTTTTTGATGAAAACAGAAGTCTTGAGGAGATCCTTGCCGAGGCGAAGAAAATTGGATTGACAACTATCTTTTCGGTAGACAAGGAAGGTAGATTGTCTGGAATTGCGCGACTAGATGAGATTTCGGAGTGCGATATTTCCGGGTTGCTTTCAGGAGTAATCAGTGAACCTGTTTTTTACTGTCGAGATTCTGACTTTATTGAAGACGCGGCTCTGATGCTAATTGAGAGTCACGATTACATTCTTCCCGTCGTGAACGATGATTTTTTGGTTGTTGGGGCAATAGGAGTCTTCGAGATTCTTGAAGGTTTGATGGAATTCACTGCTATGGACAAACCAGGAACCAGGATTTCAATCGTTCTAGATGACGAACCCGGTGCTTTGAGAGATGTTGTAGACTTCCTTGCTGAAAGAGAAGTAAACATTCTTTCAATAATCACGTCTGCTTCAGAAAGCGAAGATTCCAGGCGCGTTGTCATAAGAACAGACGAGTCTGACATAAGCATGATTGCCGAAATACTTCAAGAACAAGGGATTTCATTTGAAAGTATTAGTGAAGAGGAGGGTTTCAGTGTCTGAATTTACCAGTTACCTCTTGCTAGGAGTAGTGCAAGGAGCAACGGAATTTCTTCCCGTTTCTTCATCTGGACATCTCACGATCTTCTCCAGTCTTCTCAACGTACCACTTGACGCCGAATCCAAGGCTGCATTTTTTGCTGTCTTGCATCTGGCCACTTTTGGTGCAGTTCTGTTGTTTACATTCAAAGATCTGTGGGCGATCTTAGCGGGTCTGGGTAGGCCGGAAAAAAGAAGTTCATCGATCAGGTATATCGGACTGCTTCTCGTAGCAACGATCCCTGCGGTTCTGGCAGGTTTCTTGCTGGAAGATGAGATTAAATCTCTTTTCTCCGATGTGGCCTTCACTTCGATAATGCTTTTTATTACGGCTGCTGCGCTATTCATTTCTGATAGATTCAAAGGGGACCGAAGGATTCTTGACCTGTCTTTTGCGGGTGCGCTGTCGATTGGGATTTTTCAAGCTGCCGCAATAGCTCCTGGAATATCCAGGAGCGGCCTGACAATTTTCGGTGCTCTTCTAATCGGAATGATGAGAAGTGATGCAGTTAAGTTCTCGTTCCTTCTGAGTCTTCCAGTAACTTTTGGAGCAGGCATTCTCGAGATTTCGAGAGTAAGCCTTCCTCTTTCGACAGTTCTGCTGGCATCTCTTTTCGCCTTCCTCATGGGGATAATCGGGCTTTGGCTCCTCAAGAAACTTGTTCTGAAGCGGCGTCTGAGATTCTTTGGCATATATTGTATAATTGTAGGGACGATTGGATTGGTTTTTCGAGGAGTGATGTGACTTGGACTTGAATCTCCTCTTTCCCGGCAGTATCGTCTATGTGCCGGGAATGATGGATGCCCCTACAAGTAGTTGCACTTTGCTTGTGGAAAATAGCAAAAAGATTCTCGTCGATCCAGGCGGGTTTCCTTCAATTAAGACTCTGGAAGAAAGATTGACTTCTCTGGGACTTTCCCCGGACAGCATAACAGACATACTGTTGACTCATTTCCATCTAGATCACGCTTTTAATAGTATATTTTTCCCCAATGCAACGATTCACTTGCACGCTAGTTATAAGAGCAGGGACTATGGGTCTTTCGGTCCTATATTGGGAGCAATGTATCTGAAAATCATTGATTCATGGAGAAGCGTCGAAACATTTATTGGTGGTGAGAAGATTATGGGAGTCATTGATGTTCTCGAATCTCCCTATCACTCCCGTGATCATGTTTCCTTTCTCCTTGAAACGGAAAATCATGGTAAAGTTTTCATTTGTGGTGACGTATGCACAAGACAGATACACTATCATGAAATGCGTAAAGGTATGAGATCAGATGAAGCGGCAGCTTTCGTTACGAAGTACTTCGAAATAGCCGATACGGTGATCTTCTCTCATGACCTGCCGTTATTCAAGGGGTGATTGAATGAAAGTGCTTTATGTCTCTTACGAGGTTTATCCACTTGCAAAAGTCGGAGGACTTGCAGATGTTGCTGGAGCTTTACCAAAATATCTTAGAGATCTCGGGGTTGAAATCGATATATTGATGCCATTTCACAAGTCCGTGGACAAGAATGTAACCTCGAAGACAGGATCAATTCTGAAAACAAGGTTCATGAAGAGAGAAATCTCTTTTGAACTCTATAAGAAATCACGCCCGCTTGGCAACGTAGATGTATTTCTCCTCAGCAATGATGAGCTCATGGACTCCGAGGAAGTCTATGGGGCATCGGATCTTGGGCTCCAGGCCATGAGCTTTTCCGATGCTGCAGCAGGTTTCGCCGCCGATAAAGGCTATGATATTGTCCACCTTAACGACTGGCATACAGGCTTGATGGCTGTATATCTGAAGCAGGCAAATGCAAATTGCAGAACTGTCTTTTCAATACACAATCTTGCTTACCAAGGTACTTATGGCAGAGAATATCTCCAACTCTCCGGTATTGAGAGTCGTTACCTAGATTACATCTCAGAAGGGAGCGACATCAACTTCATGAAGGCAGGTTTGGTATATTCTGACAAACTAAGTACTGTATCTCCCACGTATGCCCATGAAATTCAGACGGAAGAGTACGGAGCAGGTCTGGAAAGGATCCTTTCGAGAAGAGACAGAGATCTTGTAGGGATTCTAAATGGAATCGACTACTCCGAATACGATCCTGAAAAGGATCCTCGCTTGTGGGTAAATTACGGTTTGAATAGTATCGAGAAGAAGGAAATAAATAAATCGAATTTGCAGTTGTTGCTAGGACTTCCAAAGAATAGAGCCCCGCTTTTTGGACTGATTTCCCGTTTAGTAGGCCAGAAGGGACTTGATCTCATAGAGGAGATACGGGGAGAGTTAGTAAGCCTTCCTATGCAGTTAGTAGTTCTGGGGACAGGAGAGAAGAAATACGAGAAAATGCTCAGAGATCTTCAAGAGGATCATCCCGACAAAGTTGCTGTAAAACTTACTTTTGATCTTGATCTTGCGCAAAAGATTTATGCAGGTGCAGATTTTTTCTTGATGCCGTCCAGATATGAGCCCTGTGGCTTGGGTCAGATGTTTGCAATGAGATACGGAACTGTTCCAGTTGTTAGGTACACGGGTGGACTGGCAGATACTGTGAAAGAGTATGGCCTTTCAGACCACGGCAACGGATTCGGTTTTGTTGATTATAATGGTGAAAGCCTGCTTGAGGCTCTGAAAAAGGCGCTTGGAGTCTTTAATCACGACGTTTTTTGGCGAGAGGTCGTGAGTAACGCCATGAAAGAGGATTTCTCTTGGGAAGCGTCGGCCAAGAACTATCTTTCCTTATATAAGCAAACTTTGGAGGTCAAAAGGAATGCCTGAACTCAGAAAAGATCCAATAATCAAGAGATGGGTTATTATTGCGACTGAAAGAGCAAGACGCCCACATGATTTCATAAATGCAAAAGAAAAAGTTGAATCCGCCTTCTGCCCATTTGACTACGGGAATGAACACACAACGCCACCTGAAGTAATGGCTTTTAGGCCAGCAGATACTACGAAAGATAGCCCCGGGTGGTGGGTCAGAGTGGTTCAGAACAAATTTCCGGCGCTGGATTCCAGTGTCGAGCCGGAGCGATTTGGTCATGGGATGTATGATGTTATCAAGGGGTTCGGAACTCATGAAGTGATTATTGAAACACCTGATCATAATGCCTCTATGGCAACCCTATCTTACGAGCAGATCAAAGAGGTTATCTGGGCTTACAAAGAACGCCATCAGGTACTCGAGAAAGACACAAGAATAAAGTACATCTTAATATTCAAGAATCATGGGAGAGAAGCGGGAGCCTCACTTGTTCATTCTCATAGTCAGCTTATCGCAACTCCAATAGTACCGAAGAGGGTTGCTGAGGAAATTGCAGGATCGGCTGATTACTATCGTTTCAGAGAGAGATGCGTTTATTGTGACATGGTAAATCAAGAGGGTCTAGAAGGGACGAGGGTTGTAGAGGAGAACAGCGATTTTGTTGCCTTTGAACCTTTCGCAGCGAGATTTCCCTTTGAAACATGGATACTTCCGAAGGTTCACAGCTGTAATTTTGGAGAGATATCGGCCTCTCAAATAGATAGTTTTTCTGTGATTCTCAAAAATACGTTGCTGAGAATCCATAAGGCCCTAGACAATCCTCCCTACAATTTTATGTTACATACCGGAATAAAAGGTATCGAGCAGTCGGATCACTACCACTGGCATCTGGAGATTGTCCCAAGACTTACTAGGGTTGCGGGATTTGAGTGGGGCTCGGGTTTCTATATAAATCCCATGCCCCCCGAACATGCGGCCATGTATCTTCGTGAGGTAAGCATTGAGGAGGAATGAAATGGAGACGAAAGTAAGTGATGAGCTGCTGAAGCACCTGGAAGGTCTTTCAAAGCTCGAACTGAAAGAAGAAGAACGAATCGGTTTGAAGAAGGATATTGAGGAAATACTGCAATATATGACGCTCCTGGATCAGGTTGATTTCGATGAAGAAGAGATGGTCTCACCCGTGGAGAAGAGTCTTGAACCTAGAGAAGACAACTTTGTCCAGTTCGAAGATTCAAAGCTTTTAAGAGATCTTTTCCCTGAGCGGGAAGGAAGCTATCTTAAGGTGCCTAGGATATACAAAGAAGAGAAATGAGCAACGATTTCGGCAAAAGATACGAAGAACTTGCCTGTAAATACTTGGAAAAATCGGGATACAAGGTGAAGGCCAGGAATGTCTCGTACAGATTCGGGGAAATCGATATTGTGGCTCTCAAAGGCAAGACGTTGGTCTTTGTTGAAGTTAAGGGTGGAAGCTCTTTCAGGCTACCAAGGTACAGAGTGGATGAAAGAAAACTCAGGCGGCTGGAGCTTGCCGCTCAAAGATACATAAGAACCGAAAAACCCGTATTCAGCGAGGCAAGGCTGGATGTTATTGAGGTTCTGGAAAACGGAAAGGTCAACCATTTGAAAGCTGTTGGAAGGTGGTAGAGTGCTAAGAGATGATCTGGCAATTAAAGAAGAGTACAAGAGATGGCTTGAAAACTCAACTGAAGAGATGAAAGAGGAGCTAAGGAGATTCTCCCCGAGTGACGTGAGGGAGAGTTTCGCACTGGATCTGGAATTTGGAACGGGCGGGATGCGGGGAGTACTTGGCGCCGGAACAAATCGGATGAATACTTTCACCGTCAGGAGAGCTACTTTGGGGTTCGGACGTTGGATCTCTGAAAGATTCAGCAACCCATCCGTCGTTATTGCTTTTGACACCAGACGCAAATCTGCCCATTTCGCTGAGGTTACTGCCGAGGTTCTCTCCTCTATGGGTATCAAGGTTCACTTGTTCATTGAACCTATGCCGGTTCCAGTTCTGAGTTTCGCCGTGAGAGAACTGAAAGCCAGCGGCGGTGTTGTGATAACGGCAAGCCATAACCCACCTCAATACAACGGCTATAAGGTTTACACTTCTGATGGTACCCAGGCAGTTCCCAGGTATGCAGAAGAGATTATAGAGAGAGTTGAGAAGTCGGATTTCTTTGAGAACTACAATCCTGACAAAGGTTTGATTGAGGAAATTTCGAATTCTTTGCTAGAAGCATTCATTGAAACTGTGAAGAAGAATGTTCTGGGGCTTTGCTCCGACTATGATGGACTTAGTGTCGTCTATACGCCTCTACATGGAAGTGGAAATTATCCCGTTTATAAAACCCTTTCAGATCTCGGTCACAAGGTCAAGCGAGTGGAGGAGCAAACGCTCCCGGATGGTAACTTTCCCACTGTGAAGAGTCCTAATCCCGAGGACTTGAATGCCTTTTCCATGGCTTTGAGTGATGCAGAAGAAGCGGAAGCCGACCTACTGATTGCGACCGATCCGGACTGTGATAGGTTGGGAATAATGGTGAAGCACGAGGGAACCTACACAGCTCTTAACGGGAATCAGACGGGTGTAATAATGACTGCCTTCATTCTTGAAAGGTTGAAGGAATCTCTTCCAAATGATCCATTCATTGTTAAGACAATTGTATCGACCGATCTTGTCAAGAAAATCGCTGCTAAATATAACGTAGAAGTGAAGGAGACTCTTACGGGTTTCAAGTTCATTGGTGAGATCATTGAAAAATCGGAGGTCGATGGAAAAGGCAGTTATCTCTTTGGTTTTGAAGAGAGCTATGGCTCGCTTTATGGAAGGCACGCGAGGGATAAAGACGCCGTAAGCGCTGCAGCTTTAGCCTGTACAATTGGGGGTTTTCTGAAACGTTCTGGAAGAACTATGATTGACTATCTCGAAGAGATTCAAGAAGAGCACGGCCACTATCTTGAAGCTCTTGTGAACAAAGATTATGTTGGAATTGAAGGCAGAAAGAAAATCGAGTCAATAATGAGTAAATTGAGGAGCAGAAGCCCTTTAAAGATGGGGAACGAAACAATTAGAGAGTTCAAAGATTATTTGGAAGACTCCGGCGATTTACCGGCGGCAGACGTGATTTCCATAGAAATGCAAGACAATTCTAAGATAGTTGTCAGGCCTTCTGGAACAGAGCCAAAAATGAAGTTCTATCTCATGGCCAGAGGCGATAACGAAGATGAAGCGAGAAATAGAATAGAAGAACTGAGAGAACTGATTGAAGGGATTGAGGGCCTATGAATTATAAGTATGCACACATACTTTATCGAGAGGATGACTTTCTCACACCGAAGAGAGCGACTTTTGATCACAGGACGAAGACGGGTTTCATGACCACCTGGTCTATCGAGCATTCCAGCGAGTTGCTTGAGTACAAGTACTGGAACTGCCTCAGTGCATTTGGTCTTGAGAGTTCTACGAGAAGGAAGATCTCTTTCGAAAGAAAGCATAGCGATGCTAATCTTCTCTATTTCAAGTACGAACTCGAAGTCCCGGAAGCTCTCGAGGGGTACTTCGATCCAACGACTCTTGAGGTTATATCGAAGAGTCTTTCCCTTCGGGAGACTACTGAAGAAGTGTACAAGATGCTGAAAGATTATGAGCAGGGAGAGTTAAGGTTCAACGATCGGCGCTTCTCATCCTGGCTTGGTGGGAAAGTCGAAAAACTCCAAATAAGCGATAGTGAGAAAAATGAAATCGAGAACTCGCTGATTAAGTATGTGGAGACCATAGTTGGAAGGGTTCTTTGGACTGTCTACAACGGTGATTTGCCAAGAATGGGAAAAGATCTCTCTTCAATGGTGTATCTCTATACTGAAATGCTTGATCTGACGGCTTCAAAGTAATCATGAAGAGATTCGCTGCTGTAGTCTCATACGATGGAACTGATTATTTCGGCTTTCAGAATCAGCCCGATATGCGGACTGTTCAGGGTGTCTTCGAGGAAGCTCTGGAGAGGATTCATAAGTTCAGTATTTCCAGCCAGGGCGCCGGGCGGACAGATACAGGAGTTCATGGATATGGACAGGTAATTGCATTCGATTCAACTCTAGATCGATTGGGTGCTTCCACCATGAAAGACGCTCTAAACGCAAATCTTCCGTCCGATGTGTATGTAAGGAAAGTACATGAAGTTACCGAGAACTTTAGTCCCAGATTTGCGGCAAAAAACAGAATCTACCATTACTATATTCTGAATTCAAGTGAACCCGACATCTTTAGAAGAAGGTTTGTCTGGTGGTTTCCCTATCCTCTCGACATTGAATCGATGAGAAGAGCAGGCGGTCATTTGCTGGGGGAGCATGATTTTGCCGCTTTCAGAACTGGTAAGGACGATAGAAACCCGGTCAGAACTGTTTCGGCCATTAGAATAATCAAAGTCTCACCTCACTTAATTCTCATTAGGGTGGAGGGAATTTCCTTCCTTAAGAGAATGGTCAGGAATATAGTTGGGACCCTCGTAAAAGTAGGTACGGGAGGCGTTTCGGAAGAATCAGTAGCGGAATTCCTTTCCAGTCGTGACAGATCTTGTCTCCCGGGAACTGCCCCCCCACAAGGACTAGTCTTCTACAAAGTTGTGTTTGATGAGTTCGAAACGTAGACTCGATGAACTGTTATTTGATCTTGGACTGTCTGAAAGTAGAACAAAAGCAGCGACTTTGATCAGGAACGGAAAAGTAACCATAGATGGTATGATTGTTGTTAAGCCCAGCCGTAAGGTAGATTCTAATAGCAGGATAGTTGTCGCGGATTCTGTAATGCCGGTTGGTCGGGGATACTTCAAGCTTAGAAAAGCCATTGACATTTTCGAGATAAATGTTGAAGGAAAGAGAGTCATAGACGTTGGCGCCTCGACAGGTGGGTTTGCGCAGTTGTTGCTTGAGAAAGGTGCACAGAGAGTGCTTTGTGTAGATGTTGGCAGAGATCAGATCAATCACCGCATAAGAAACGATGATCGAGTTGTTTCTCTGGAATCAACTGATATTAGAGACTTGACGCTTGAACGCGCCGGTGGAAAAGCAGATTTGCTTACTGCCGACCTTTCTTTCATTTCAACGGCGTCACTCGCGGGTCTTTTGAGAAGTTTCGTAGAGGACGGCGGGGAAGCAGTGGTCCTTGTGAAACCCCAATTCGAAGCAGGTCCTGGTGTGGTCAAGAAGGGATTGGTGAATTCTAAGAATGTTCATATTGGCATTTTGGAAGGGTTTGTGAAGGTATTTCGTACAAGTGATTTGTCTCCTGTTGGATTGACATTCTCACCAATCCGGGGTAAGAAAGGTAATATTGAATACCTTCTTTATTCGGTTGCAGAAGAAAGATCAATTGAATTCGACTTCGAACGATTGGTTGAGGAGGCCTTCGGTTTTTTTGATCGGGATAAGGAGTTATTAGGTTGAAGGGAGGGAAACCCCGGTTCAGCAAAGGGTTGATTCGGGAAAGCTTGAAATTCTTACTCATTCTTTTTCTAGTACTAATTTTCTTTTCCGGAGTCATGGCACAGGAAATCTTTGATTTCGTTCCTGAAGATGTTGGCTATTTTCTTATCCTTCGCGGATTGAGGTCAGCAATGGAAGTGCTCAGGGACAGCACGAATTTTTTTGGCGCATATCTGGGCGATAATGGATTCGGGGCCGAAAGAGCTTTCTATGGAATAATTGATGCCGCTGGTTACAATGCAGAAGTTGATACAAGTTTCCTGAAAGATGCTTTAAATGACGACATTCTTCTTGTTGGCGAAGGCATAGATCTTTCGCTTGACGATTTGCTTATGTTCGATCCGTTTTATTTGCTTGAGAAACTCAAGCTTACAAAGAACAGAGTCTTTATGGCCTGGAGAACAACCAGTTCCTTCCAGCTCTTAAAAGCTGTTGCGGCCCTTCTTGATATGGCAATATTTGTCCAGCCCGGAGAAAATGTGAACGAATTGAGGAGCAGTACTGGGACTCTCTTCTACCATACCGCTGATGACTATCTGATAATCGGTGGAAACAAGGACGCAGTCACACTGGCTACGAAGACTTATTCGGGTGAAGGGAGAAGATTACTGGAATCAAACGGCAGGGGCAGAGAAGTCGCTGAAATGAGTTATGACTACACTCTTGCTGGTTACATAGATGGTGACCGTTTTCAGCTTGATCTGGGCCTGGAATCTACTTTTTCTATTGAGAGTACGGTGGTCTTTGCACGACCCGAAGGACATACGCTAACGGCAACAATAGTTCAGGATACACTTTTTCTGAACAATGAAGATCTTCAGAAGATGCTATCTTTATCAGACACAAAGGAGTTGGAGGCTTCAAAGGAGACTTTTGGAGACTACACGGTCTTCTTTCCCTCGTCATCGGTTGAGACTCTAAGAAAGGAGCTTGCTCACTGGTTTGAGCTCGATCTTGAGCCGTATAAAGAACTGGCGGATTTCGTTGTGCTGCTATCTAGAGAAAGCATTGGAAATACTAGGATATATGGAGACCTGGTTTCGGATACTCCCAGAGTAACAGCCATCTTCACAAACAAGGGCTCCGATACCGACGGACTTGAAGCGCCGCTTAAAGAGTGGGGAGCAATTAAGTCATCACATAAGGGAAGCCGGATCTACGAGCTCGAAAATGATTTCGATACCATCTATTTCATATTTTCTAATGAGACAACGGTACTTACTTCACTCACGCCAGACGAATATTACAGGTTACTCTCAGATGCCGAGAGTCTCAGCGACAACATCAGCTACAATTTTGTAAGGGAGATCGGTCTGGAGAAGGATATTGCACAGGCCTTCATAGATATGAAGAAGGTATTCAAATCTCTTATTGGGGTCTCGGTCGATAGCGCTCTTTTCTATCAGCAGACCTTTGTGGATGACGGGAACATGATTCATGCGCTACGCTTTTATTGAGGTGATTCAATGGGAATTTTTTCAAAAATATTCGACAAGAACCGGATGCTTTTAAAAAAGTACTCGAGAATAGTTGAAGCTATTAACGGCTATGAGCAAGACATTGAAAAATTTGAAATAAATGACTTTGCAAAGAAGACGGATGAGTTCAAAGCCCGGGTCTCAGAAGGTCAGTCTCTTGATTCAGTTCTGCCCGAAGCTTTTGCCCTGGCAAGAGAGGCTGCGAAAAGGGCGGTGGGTATGAGGCCCTTCGACGTGCAGTTGATGGGTGCTCTGGCTCTTAACGAGGGCAAGATTGCTGAGATGAAAACTGGTGAAGGAAAGACACTGGTGGCAACAATGCCTTTGTATCTTAATGCCCTTTCGGGCAAAGGCTGTCATCTGGCAACCGTTAACGACTACCTTGCAAAGAGAGATGCTGGATGGATGGGCCCTGTTTATGAATATCTTGGATTGCGGGCGGGATTTATTCAGGCGGCTATGGAACCTTCGCTTAGAAAAGATGCTTATAACTGTGATATTACTTACGGAACGGCCAACGAGTTTGGGTTCGATTACCTTAGGGATAATCTCGTATATTCTCTTGAGAACAAGGTTCAACGTGGACACAATTTCGTTATTGTGGATGAGGCCGATTCAATATTGATCGATGAAGCTAGAACACCGTTGATCATTTCTGGTCCGGCTCAAGACTCTTCAAATCTGTACAGGCAGTTCGCCTTCTTTGCAAAACGTTTTCAGGCGGAAAAAGACTTCGTTGTCGATGAGAAAGATAGAACGGTGACTCTTACAGACGAGGGTATTGCAAAGGCTGAAAAGCTGCTGCAAATTGATAATCTTTATGATCCCAGTAATTACGACTATATTTTTCACCTTCTAAATGCTTTGAAAGCCATGATCCTCTACAAGAAAGAAGTTGACTATCTGGTTACTCAGGAAGGAGAAGTAGTCATTGTTGATGAGTTCACCGGCAGATTATTACCGGGAAGAAGGTACTCTGAAGGTCTCCACCAGGCAATAGAGGCGAAGGAAAACGTACAGATAAGACAGGAATCGGTTACTTTTGCCACGATCACCTTTCAGAACTACTTCAAGCAATATGACAAAGTGGCGGGAATGACGGGAACGGCTGCGACTGAAGAGTCGGAGTTCATTTCAATGTATAACACACCAGTTGCTGTAATACCAACTAACAAGGATGTAATTCGGCAAGACAAGGAAGACTCAATATACAAGACCAAAGAAGAAAAGAATGAAGCAATAATCAATGAAATTGCCGAACGGTATGAAAAGGGACAACCTGTGCTTGTGGGAACGACTTCAATTGAGAAGAGCGAGTTATTGAGCAAAATGCTCCAGAAAAGGGGAGTTCCCCACGAGGTTCTAAACGCAAAGTATCATGAGAGAGAAGCCGAAATTGTGGCAAAAGCAGGAGAAAGAAAGACCATCACAATCGCGACAAACATGGCTGGAAGAGGAACAGACATCAAGTTAGGAGATGGTGTCGTAGAGCTAGGCGGACTCTATGTTCTCGGTACCGAAAGACACGAAAGCAGGAGAATAGACAATCAGCTTGTGGGAAGGTCTGGCAGGCAGGGGGATCCGGGAGAGTCAAGATTCTTTCTTTCTACAGAAGATGATCTCATAAGGCTTTTCGGCGGAGAACGTATGCAGTCCATAATGAATACTCTCAAGATCGAAAGAGGTCAGCCAATTGAGCACTCACTTCTTAGCAGGATTATTTTCTCTGCTCAGAAGAAGATAGAAGGAATGCACTTCGAGATCAGAAAGCGTCTCTACGAACTGGATTCAGTTATTGATCAGCAAAGAAGTGCAATCTATGCTCATAGAGACTGGGTACTAAAAGGCGATGAAATTGATTCCAATGTCTTCGAGATAATTGAAGATGTTGTTGATCGAAGATTGTCCGGGCTTGAGCAGCTCCCTCCTTTTGAAGACATTAAGGTCTCCTTTAGTTTCTTGCCGGCGGGAGACATAGGGCGGCTCAAGGGGCTTAATAACGTTGAGGAACTTAGAAACAGTGCCTTATCGCTGCTTCAGGAGATATTTGTCGAGAAGAAAACTTCATTCGGAGATGAGTTCCCGCAGGTAATGAAGTACATTATGTTAAGGATGATTGATGAGAGATGGAGAAGACATCTGGAGGCTATTGAGCATCTCAAAGACTCCGTGGGTCTCAGAGCTTACGGTCAGAAAGATCCTGTGATAGAATTCAAGAAAGAATCTTTCATCCTCTTTCAGCAGTTGACTGATTCCCTTTACGATGATATTGCAAGTGCGATCGTAAGAATAGTCAGAGTCGACAGTGATAAGGCCAAGCAAAACGCAGACAAGGAATTCAGAAGTCTTCAAGCCGTGCACTCTGATTTCAGTGGAAGCGGAGGAGATAAGAAGGGTGATGTTGGCGGCAAAAAGAAGGGCACAAAAAGGTTCAAGGTTAAACGTTAGTCCGGAGGTGCAATTTGATTAGTTATGAAACGAACTTGAGAATTCAAGAGTTGAGAGAGAAGTTTGATTCGATAAGAGAGACTCTTGATCTCGAGAAGATAGATGAGAAACTGAAGGAGATCGAAAAGAGAATGAGCGATCCCTCAATATGGAGCGACCAAAGAGAGGCCTCTAAGCTGGGAATAGAGGCACAGTCTCTCCGGGGGACCCTCGGTCTTCTTAGGGATGTGGAAGAGGAGTTTGAAAGTATAGACATTGCGGTGGAGCTATCGGGAGAAGACGAGAGTTACGTCAGGCATGTTGAAGAGCTTGTAAGATCGGCAGAAAAGAAGGTCAGGGAATTTGAGCTAACGATCCTTTTAAGCGGAGAATACGACAATAATAACTGCTTCATGTCAATTCACCCCGGTGCCGGAGGAACAGAGTCTCAGGACTGGGCATCAATGCTTATGAGAATGTACATGAGATGGGCAGAAGCGAACAGATTTAAGATTACAATTGTAGACGAATTGCCTGGGGACGAAGCTGGAATCAAGAGTGTGACTTTGAATTTTTCCGGCCCATATGCGTACGGAAAACTCAAATTTGAAGCCGGCGTACACAGATTAGTGCGGATCTCTCCGTTTGATGCAAATCATAGACGACACACATCATTTGCTTCTATCAGTGTGTTTCCGGAGATGGACGAAGTGCCTGAGATTGAGATCAAACCTGAAGATTTGAAAGTCGATACTTACAGATCGGGAGGTGCTGGTGGACAGCATGTCAACAAAACCGACTCTGCCGTCAGAATTACTCATCTCCCTAGCGGCATAGTTGTTGCGTGTCAGACAGAAAGATCTCAACATCAAAACAAGGCAAATGCAATGAAGATGCTGTACGCAAAGCTCTTTGAAATAGAGATCGAAAAGAAGCGTAATGAGAAACTGAGATTAATGGGTGATCAGAAGGACATATCATGGGGTAATCAAATCAGGTCTTATGTCTTTCAACCGTACACAATGGTCAAGGATCATCGAACTGACGCTGAGACAGGAGATATCCAATCTGTCATGAATGGCGAGATAGACGAATTCATAGAGAAGGAGCTGCTTTTCTTCTCTTCAATCGAAAAATCTTTGGAATGAGTAGTGAGATGAGTTTGACTTTGACTGTAGAAAAATGTTATTATCTCTTCGAGCGGAGTGAATTAGATGTCCAGGCAATATGACGAACACCACAGGAGCGTCATGGTTCACGAAGCGCTCCTATATTTGCTTGGTGGACGCGTCGATGGGACTTACGTTGATTGTACCGCTGGTGAAGGTGGTCACATGAAAGCCATTCTTGAGGCCACTAACGGTCGAGCAAGGATTATCGGGCTAGATGTTGACCGTGAGGTTCTGGATATAGCGGAGCAGAATCTTAAAGATTACCGGGGAAGTTACAAATTATTCAATCTCTCTTATGTTGATTTCGAAATTGTGCTTAAACAGGCTGGTATTGATAAGGTAGATGGTTTTCTGCTAGACGTGGGACTCTCCACTTTTCAGTTGAAGTCTAAAGGAAGAGGTTTTTCGTACGAACTGGACGAACCGCTCGATATGCGCATGAACCTTTCTCTGAAAACTACGGCAGCAGAAGTTGTGAATGGCTATAAGGAAAGCGAACTAGCAAGGATTGTGTTTGAGTACGGAGATGAAAAGAGATTCGCCAGAAAGATAGCAAGAAGTATTGTTTCCAGAAGACCCTTGTACACGACGAAAGATTTGCACGATGCAGTAAAAGCAGCTATACCTCCAGCCGAAAGGTACAAACGAAAGAGACATTTCGCAACTAGGACTTTTCAAGCGATCAGAATTGAAGTGAATCAAGAACTTGAAAACATCGACAGTACATTGAAGAGAATTCCCGGTTTTCTGAAGCAAGGCGGTAGGATCGTTATTATTTCTTTTCATTCTTTGGAAGACGGCATAGCGAAGAGAGTGTTCAGGGAGAAATCGAATTCTGAGTTGAAGATACTAACGAAGAAACCTTTACGGCCGTCGGAAGAAGAAGTAGAACTCAATCTAAGAGCAAGAAGTGCAAGATTGAGGGCAGCGGAGCGGATTTGAAGGGAGGAACATCTCGTGCAAGCCATAACAGCGAAGCGGAAGTCGCTGGTTCGTGAAGGCGACAAAGCCTTAACAAACAGCGATGTTTGGGGTTTATTTGGGTTTCTGCAAGTATTCGTTATTTTTCTTTCATTGGCAGTTTCAATTGCTCTCCCGTTCTATTTCGGCAACGAGGTTGACAAAATCACAGAGGTAGCATCTAGAAGAGAACAAGACATTACGGTCATGAAATCTAGACTTGAAGATGTTTCTAGAGAAATCTCATATTTGCAGACTGTTGTTGGAGTGAGAGCAGAAAAGTAGAACTTTGTCGAGGTGTATCATAAATTAAGAAGCTTGCGAGCAGAGTTACACTGTTGTATGTACTCTTGATACTTTGTGTAGGGGTCTTCGCTGTGAGAGCGGGATATATTTCGCTTTTCACTGAGCCCGATATTCCAGTGATTTTGGGTGTAAATAAAATCCCGGCACTGAGAGGATCTATATATGATTCAAAGGGCAGACTTCTAGCCAGCGATTCAATAATCTACGAGGCATGGCTTGATCTCGGGTATCTAAGATTGGCAACTTCTTCTGATCAAATAGAGAGAGTTCTGAGAAATATTGAACTTTCCTATGGAATACCCTATGAAATACTCCATGAGAATCTTCAAAGTACAAAAAACTTCCTTCTTCTTGGAACGACACCGACTAACGACGAAATGCAACGTAAAATCACACCTATTACGAAGCGATATATTTCCCTGGAGATGCAAAGAGAGAGATTAAGCTTCAGTGAATACGGGCTTGATCGAATATTAGGAAAACTCGATAAAGGCGGAGTTCCCCTGAATGGGATTGAACTGAGCTACACTGAGGAATTATCTGGAAAAGAGGATGGTCTTATAAGAAGAACCCTCACGAGTACCGTGAGGGAAGAGCCGACAAATGGAAGTGACGTATATCTTTCAATCGACATAGATATACAGAAGATGGTCTATGAAGAACTACTTTCAACCGTTGAGAAGAACATGGCAGATGGTGGTGTTGCACTTCTCGTGGAAAGCAAAACGGGAAAGGTCCTTGCATATGCTGGAACCTATGATTGGGATGTAGGTCTTATGGGTATCTTTGAGCCAGGATCTACGATTAAACCTCTGATCTACTCTTTGGCCCTGCAGAGTGGATCAATCACTGAAACAATGACTTTCAATTGTGATGGGAGAATTCAGCCCGTTCCAGGCCTTGATATAATTATTCGTGATACCGAAGGCGAGCGTCATGGGATTCAGACGTTTAGAGAGGCTATCATTAATTCATGCAACGTAGCTACTGTTCAGGTTGGAGGTAAAATACTCAACACACTTGGCAAAGAAGAAATGTACAGACAACTCAACAATATCGGCTTTGGAAGGTTATCCGGTGTTGATCTTCCCGGAGAGACTCCCGGTATTATGCCAGAAGCCAAAGATTGGTCTCTGATTTCTCCTTACCAGTTCCCAATCGGTCAGGGACTCGGAGTGAACATATTCCAAATGGTGAAGGCTTTGAATGTATTTCCAGCAGGAGGACAGTTCTTGACCCCTACATTTGCCAGAGCCATACGGAGTAATGATGGTCTTCTGAATATCCCAAAGAAGGTCGATGGAACACTTTTCTCGTCACAGCTTGTCTCCACAATGCTCCCGATTATGGAAAGTGTTGTTATTGAAGGAACTGGCACAATGGCTAAAGTCGACGGAGTAAGAATCGCTGGAAAAACTGGTACGGCGCAAAAAGCTGGACCTGGAGGATATAATGAAGAGACTTACTTTTCTCTTTTCTTTGGTTTCTTCCCCGTGGAGAATCCAACATATACACTGTATATTATGATAGACACTCCCAAAGCTGGAGCCTACTATGGAGGGTTTGTGGCAGCGCCGATGTTCGCTTCGGTAGTCAGAAATCTCTATGGTATTGGAGTTGAGAAGGAAATTTATGAGGGAGTCTACAGCTGGAAAATGCCTGATTTGGGCGGATACTCGTTGCTTGATGTGAAGGAAGTTGCAGAAATCTATGGAATAGACAAAATTGTTGTTCATGGGTCAGGCGAAGTCATCAATCAGTATCCAGATGCAGGCCAACCTCTGCTGGACAGGATGGAGATCTGGTTAGGAGCGCTTAGCAATGATTTATGAGATAACGGGAGATAGTGATGTACTCAAGGATTTCTTCATACGTGAGAGAACGAGCGGATATCTCTGCTTAACTGAAGATATGCCAGAAAAAGAAGCAAGGCTCAGAATGGCGTTATCAACTGCAGGAATGTTCGGAACAAAACCAATTAGGCTTTCTGGATTCGATAAATGGAAGAGAGAAGAGCGATCGTCAGTCGAGACATTGATTCCTGCGATAGACGAGAATATCGATTTGTATATTGAAGGAAAACTGAGTACAAAAATCCAAGTTCAGAGAGTCAGCTTCAATCTTCCCAGGCCCTGGGAAGAGGAAAAGTGGCGCTCTCACGTTATGAAGATTGCAGGATTGGCGAAGATCAGAATTTCAAAGGAGGCTGTCGCGGCGCTAATTGAAAGAATCGGAAGAAAGGAATACAGGATTCTCAGAGAACTGGAAAAGCTTTCAATTCTTTCCAGAGACATAGACGCTAAGACCGTTGAAGAGTTCGTTGATATCGACACAGATATCGAAGTTGAATCGTTAGCGTATAGCTTTTTGAACAATGATAAGGGCTTTCTGAGTTCGGCAAGAAGATCGATGATTCCTTTCACCTATTTTTCGTCGGTTCTTCTCAAGATTATTTTGGATTTGGGGACAATAATCGAAGTTAGGAGAGGTTCCGCCGGGGTTTCGTGGTCGGAGATAAAAGAGATCTCCGCCTACGCCGGTATTAGCAGTGCAAGGGTTGCCAGGCTTGTTGGGTACAGTTTTTCAAACACGAGAGAGGATCGGGAAGACTTGAGTCTGAAATTTACATCTGAGGAACTCAGAATACTTGTTGTCATCCTTCAAGAACTTGACGATTCAATCAAGAAAGGGCAGACGACCCAAGAACTTGCCTTCTTCAATTTGGTAGGAGACTCTTTGAAACGAAAGGTAACTCTTATGTAACGATTGCCATATGAAACATCCCGTTCAGCAGGCTTCAATTGACAGTACCACCGCCGCATTGTACAATTGCTTTCGGCAAAATGCTTAGAAGGAGGCGAATCGCAACCAGATGCCCACTATAAATCAATTGATAAGACACGGAAGAAAACAGTCGAAACAGAAATCTGCTTCTCCGGCGCTTGAAAATAATCCACAGAAGCGCGGTGTTTGCGTAAGGGTTTCTACAATGACACCCAAGAAACCCAACTCAGCATTGAGAAAGATTGCAAGGGTGCGTCTCTCAAATGGGACAGAAGTCACGGCCTACATTCCTGGTGAAGGACACAATCTTCAGGAGCATTCCGTTGTTCTTGTAAGAGGTGGAAGAGTTAAAGACCTTCCTGGTGTAAGATACAAGATTGTAAGAGGCACTTTAGATGCCGAGGGAGTAGCAAACAGGAAGCAGTCGAGAAGTCGTTATGGCGCCAAGAGGCCGAAGAAATAAGGAGGCAGTCCTAGATGAGAAGACGTCAGTCTGAGAAAAGAGAAGTGGTACTTGATCCAATTTACAATGACGCAGTAGTCACCAGACTAATAAACAAGATCATGATAGGTGGAAAGAAGAGCAAGGCAGAAGCTACCGTTTATGGAGCACTTGAAGTTCTTTCTGAAAGAACTAAGCAGCCTCCCATGGAAGCTTTTAAGAAAGCTTTGAGTAATATTAAGCCTCTTCTGGAAGTGAGACCAAGAAGAGTTGGAGGGGCCACTTATCAGATACCTTTTGAGGTTCCTGAAAGAAGAGCGGTAGCTCTCGCTATAAGATGGATCGTCACATCTGCCAGGGCAAAGTCTGGAAAACCTCTTAGGGAAAAGCTTGCGCTTGAACTAATAGATGCTTATAATGGTCAGGGCAATGCAGTGAAGAAGAGAGAAGACGTACACAGAATGGCGGAGGCTGGAAAGGCATACGCTCACTTCAGATGGTAAAGATGTTTCAGCGGGAGGAAAGATAGTGAAAGAAAGAGCCACAACTTTAGACAAGACTCGGAACATAGGAATAATGGCCCACATAGATGCCGGTAAGACTACCACTACCGAGCGGATTCTTTTCTATACAGGTAAGAATTACAAGCTCGGAAGCGTTGACGAAGGAACGGCAACAATGGATTGGATGGACCAGGAAAAGGAACGAGGTATCACTATCACTTCTGCTGCAACAACGGCATTCTGGAAGGATCATCGTATCAATATTATTGATACACCCGGGCACGTTGACTTCACAGTTGAAGTTGAAAGATCTTTAAGGGTTCTCGACGGCGCCGTTGCGGTATTCGATGCCCAGGCCGGAGTTGAGCCTCAATCGGAGACAGTCTGGAGACAGGCAGACAAATATCATGTTCCAAGGATTGCCTTTATGAACAAAATGGACAAGATCGGTGCGGACTTTGAGAGCGCCATAGGCACCATGGTTAGCAAACTGAAAGCAAACCCTGTTGCAATTCAGCTTCCAATCGGATCCGAGTCGAGCTTTGAAGGTGTTATTGATCTTGTTGAAATGAAGGCCTTCAGATGGACGAATCAGGAGGGGACAGAGTTCAGTACCTCTCCAATACCTGAAAATATGCTCAGTCAGGTGGATGAAGCTCGTGAAGACCTCGTTACACATGTAGCCGAGTTCGATGAAGAGCTTATGGAACTGTATATAGAGGGGGAAGAACTTCCAATTGAAAGGATGAAAGCGGCCATAAGAAAGGCTACCCTTTCAGGGCAGGTTACTCCTGTTCTCTGTGGTTCGGCTTTTAAGAACAAGGGAATCCAACCTCTTCTTAACGCGATTATTGATTATCTGCCGTCCCCAAAAGATTTGCCACCTGTTCTTGGCGAGGTTTTGGATAGCGGAAAAGATGTAGAGGTTCATCCAGATGAAAACGGTCCTTTTGTTGCGATGGCTTTCAAAATTATGGTCGATCCTTTTGTTGGAAAGCTGACCTTTTTAAGAGTCTATTCAGGTTCCCTAGAAAAGGGGTCGTATGTTTTCAACACAAATAAAAATGTTAAAGAGAGAATTTCTAGATTGCTCTTCATGCATGCCGACAAGAGAGAAGAAGTCGACTATATTCGTGCGGGAGATATAGTCGCGGTAGTTGGTCTGAAGAATTCAATGACGGGCGAGACAGTGGTTTCTGGCGATGATAAGATAATCCTGGAAAAGATTGAATTTCCAGAGCCGGTTATCTCAATTGCCATAGAACCCCAAACAAAGGATGATGCTTCGAAACTGACAAAGGCTCTTGTCGCTCTCGTTGAGGAGGACCCTTCCCTAAAGAGTTACGTTGACAGTGAGACTGGAGAGACTATTTTGTCCGGTATGGGAGAGCTCCATCTAGAAGTCATCGTTGAGAGGATAAAAAGGGAGTTCAATGTTGGACTCAGAGTTGGAAATCCTCAGGTAGCATATCGAGAGACGATAAGATCCAAAGCTACTGGCGAAGCAAGGTATATTAGGCAAACAGGCGGGAAGGGACAGTACGGACATGTAGTTCTAAGCGTTGAGCCTATTATCGACATGAGCTCAAACTTTGTTTTCGAAGACAAGACTGTCGGTGGAACGATTCCCAGGGAATTCATCAAACCTGTGGAACGTGGGGTGAGAGAGGCGATGGATTCCGGTTATCTTGCCGGTTACCCAATGGTCAACGTGAGAGTCTCTTTGCTGGACGGTTCGTACCACGAAGTGGATTCTTCGGAGATCGCTTTCAGCATAGCTGGATCAATGGCCTTCAAAGAAGCTGTACGCAAAGCGAGTCCTTCTTTGCTTGAACCGATAATGGCAGTAGAGATTAACACGCCTGAAGAATATATGGGAGACTTGATTGCCGATCTGAATTCCAGACGAGCCAAGATTGAGGGCTTTGAAACCAGGGCTGGCCTTAAAATTATAAAGGCTCACGTTCCTCTTTCCGAGCTTTTCGGTTATGCTACAGTTTGCAGATCTCTCTCACAGGGAAGAGCAATCCACATTATTCAGTTCTCCCACTATTCGGAAGTTCCAGTGAAAATTGCAGATAAGATTCTTGGAAGATAGAGATCCCAAAAAAGTATTTGGAGGAGGGAAACCATGGCTAAGGAAAAATTTGAACGTTCAAAACCACATCTTAACATCGGTACGATTGGACACATTGACCACGGTAAGACTACTCTTACCGCGGCAATTACAAAGAGTCTGGGATTCAAGGGTCTTGCTGACTTCTCCCCGTTTGACTCAATTGACAAGGCACCGGAGGAAAAAGCAAGAGGAATCACAATCAACGTTTCTCATATCGAGTACCAGACTGAAAAAAGACATTACGCCCACATCGACTGTCCAGGTCACGCTGACTATATCAAGAATATGATCACCGGAGCCGCTCAGATGGATGGAGCTATTCTTGTTGTCGCTGCTACTGACGGTGTTATGCCTCAGACGAGGGAGCACGTTCTTCTTGCGAGACAGGTCAACGTTCCCGCAATGGTTGTCTACATAAACAAAGTGGATGCAGTTGATGATGAAGAACTTGTCGAACTCGTAGAGGAAGAGGTAAGAGAACTACTTTCCGCTCAAGAATTCCCGGGCGACGAGCTCCCCGTGATCAAGGGCTCTGCACTGAAGGCACTGGAAGCTGACAGTCCAAATGAGTGGACAGAGAGCATATACGAACTGATGAAGGCCTGCGACGATTACTTCCCGGATCCTGTCAGAGAAACTGATAAGCCTTTCCTTATGCCTGTGGAGGATATCTTCACAATAACAGGAAGAGGAACGGTAGTTACTGGAAGAATTGAGCGTGGAGCTGTTCATGTCGGCGATGAAGTTGAGATAATTGGTCTTTCTTATGAGACAAAGAAGACAGTATGTACCGGTGTGGAAATGTTCAGAAAACTCCTCGACGAAGGGCAGGCCGGTGACAATATCGGAGCACTTCTGAGAGGCGTGGCAAAGGAAGAAGTCAAGAGAGGTCAGGTGCTTGCAAAACCAGGATCAATAACACCTCACAGGAAATTCACGGCAAACGTCTATGTTTTGAAGAAGGAAGAGGGAGGCCGTCACTCTCCGTTCACAAAGGGATACAGGCCGCAGTTCTTCATTAAGACTGCAGACGTTACCGGGGAAATCGCAGATCTTCCCGAGGGTGTTGAAATGGTTATTCCTGGCGATAACGTTGATATGACTATCCAGCTTATCTACCCCGTTGCGATTGAAAAGGGCTTGAGATTTGCAATTCGTGAGGGTGGCAGGACAGTTGGCGCCGGAGTTGTCAGCTCAATAGTTGAGTGATTAAGGGTCTTTCCAGGAGAAGGGGGAGTAATCTCCCTTCCCTGTTAACAGAAGGAGGGAACATTTAGGCATGGCCAAGCAAAAAATCAGGATTCGCTTGAAGGCTTACGATCATAAACTGCTTGACTTGTCGGCCAAGAAGATTGTCGAAGCTGTAAAGCTCACCAATGCCAAGGTATCGGGTCCGGTGCCATTGCCAACGGAGAGGACGCTCTACACTGTTCTAACTTCGCCACACAAGTTTAAGGATGCAAGAGAGCAGTTTGAGAAGCTTGTTCATAAGAGGTTGATTGAGATATTAGATCCTACGCCAAAGACTATAGATTCTCTTATGAAAGTCGACCTCCCCGCAGGTGTAGACGTGGAGATTAAACTGTAAAGAGACTTCGGAGGTGTGATAGATGAAAGGTATATTGGGTAGAAAACTCGGTATGACAACTATATACAAAGATGGAAAAGCCTTCGGAGTTACCGTAGTGAAAGCCGGTCCGTGTACAGTAGTACAGAAAAAGACGAGTGAAGGTGGCGAATACGACGCCATTCAAGTTGGATTCGAAGAGCTTACACCGGAAAGAGCAAAAAAAATACTGACAAAGCCTCTGGTGAAGAAGTTTGAAGCGGTAAAGGTCAAACCACATAGAGTTCTCAAAGAGTTCAAGGTTGGTAACATCAATGACTTCAATGTTGGTGATATCATAGAAGCTGGTGTCTTTTCTGAAGGCGAAAAGGTAGACGTAACTGGATTTTCTAAGGGTAGAGGTTTTTCCGGCGCGATGAAGAGATGGAACTTCAGAGGTGGAGAAGCCTCTCATGGTTCGAAATTTCATAGAGAACTGGGTTCTGTGGGTAATCACACTGATCCTGCGAAGATCTGGAAGGGTAAGAAGATGCCCGGTCAGTACGGTAACGAAAAGAAGACTGTAAAGAATCTAACCATAGTAAAAGTCGATGCAGAGAATGGACTCTTAGCCATTTATGGTGCAGTTCCAGGAGCGAGGGGCGGCCTCTTAGTAATTAAGAGCGCAAACAGATAGCCCCGAAAATGTGTTGGAAGGAGGACGCAACAATGGCTCAAGCCGACGTTGTGAATATGGCCGGCCAGAAAGTTGGCACAGTCGAATTGATAGAAAGCGTCTTTAACGTTGAACCGAACAAAGATCTGATGTTCAGATACGTTAATATGCAACTTTCAGGGAGACGTGCCGGACTGGCTTCGGCCAAGACAAGATCAGAGGTTAGGGGCGGGGGAAGAAAACCCTGGGCCCAGAAACACACTGGAAGAGCAAGAGTAGGTTCAACGAGAAGTCCGCTTTGGAGACACGGTGGAGTAATTCATGGACCGAAGCCAAAAGACTGGTCGTTCAACATGACCAAGAAAATGAAGAAGGTTGCGCTACGATCTGCTCTAAGTATCAGACTCAATGAAGGCAATCTAATAGTCTTGGATGATCTCAAGTTCGACAATCCAAAGACAAAGCAGCTCAGAGAGGTCTTGAGTAATCTTGGACTCGATAAGTCGCAGAAGACACTCTTCGTTCTGCCATGGCAGAAAGACGAGTATCAGAACGTTAGACTCTCCGGGAAAAACATTTATGGCGTGAAGGTAATAATAGCGGATAATCCTGGAAATACGGCCGTCACCAGCAAGACAAATATCGACGGACTTAACGTTTATGACATTATAAATCACGAAAAGCTTGTGATCACGACTGATCTTGTTCGTAAGATCGAGGAGGTGCTCGGTTAATGACTGAACAGAAGTATTACGGTGACGTTCTCCTCAGACCGCTGATCACTGAAAAGACAGTTGCTTCTGGTGAAATGAACAAGTACATTTTTGAGGTACATAGAGATGCCAATAAGTATACGGTCAAAGCCGCCGTTGAGAAGCTTTTCAATGTTAAGGTTGAACAGGTAAATATCATGAACATGAAGGGAAAACCAAAGAAACGTGGTGTCTTTATTGGCAAGTCGAGGTCCTGGAAGAAAGCAATCGTTACTCTTGTGACTGGATACAGGATTAAAGAACTCGAAGGCCAACACTAAGGTGAGGTGAGATGACATGGCATTGAGAAAGTTTAATCCCGTCACCAAAAGCAGAAGGTCTATGCTTCTTCCGGACTTCAAGGAAGTTACGAAGACTGAACCGGAAAAGTCTCTTCTGGAGCCAATTAAAAATAACGCCGGTAGAAACCATCATGGAAGAATAACAGTCAGGCATCAGGGTGGAGGAACAAAAAGGCGTTACAGAGTTATCGATTTCAAGAGAGACAAGATAGGTATTCCTGCGAAAGTCATATCGATTGAGTATGACCCGAACAGAACGGCGAGGATTGCTCTTCTCCAGTACATCGATGGTGAGAAGAGATACATGCTGGCTCCGAAGGGTCTGAAGGTCGGAGATGGTATTCAGAACGGTGACCAGGCCGAAATATCTGTTGGCAACTCCATGCCACTAGAGAGAATTCCTGTGGGTACGATCGTCCACAACATTGAGTTCTTACCCGGTAAAGGCGGTCAGATTGCGAGAGCAGCGGGGACCTATGCCCAGCTGATGGCTAAAGAGGGAAGATATGCACTTCTTAGAATGCCTTCTGGCGAACTGAGAAGAGTTGTAGTGAAATGCATGGCAACGATCGGCATGGTTGGAAATGAGGAACATTCGAATGAGATACATGGAAAAGCAGGCAGAAAGAGATGGCTTGGAGTTCGCCCGTCGGTCAGGGGCATGACCATGAATCCAGTCGATCACCCGATGGGTGGTGGAGAAGGACGTTCTAAGGGTCACCTTCCTCAGAGTCCCTGGGGGCAGCCGGCCAGAGGTTACAAGACAAGGAAGAACAAGAAGCCATCAGATAACCTAATAGTCAAGCGCAGGAATCAGAATTGATCAGGGGGTGTAGTTGAAGATGTCTAGATCTAAGAAGAAAGGCCCATACGTACACCCGAGTCTCTTGAAAAAGATTAGAGAGCTGAATGAAAAGGGAGAAAAGAAACCCATTAAGACTTGGAGCAGAGCATCCATGATTCTTCCTGAAATGATTGGACACACAATAGCTGTCTACAACGGAATGAAGCATATACCGGTTTACATTTCAGAGAATATGATTGGGCACAGACTGGGTGAGTTCTCTCCCACCAGGAGGTTCGGTGGGCATGCAGATAAGAAGAGCAAGAAAGGCGAAGTCAGATGAAGGGGGATGCTGAGATGGCGCAGACGTCACAGAGAGACAAGCGTTCAGTTCTCCATAAGAAGCGCAAAGAGGAAAAAGCAGCAACTCCTGTCACTCAGGCAAAGGCAGTTGCAAAGTTTGTTAGAATCTCCCCTAGAAAGGCGAGATCTGTTGTAAATGCAATAAGAAACAGGGAAGTTGGCGAGGCGTTTCAGATTCTTGAGTTCTCACCTAAGAAGGCCTCCCGTTTGGTTTACAAAGTGTTGCGCTCTGCAGTAGCAAATGCAGAGAATAATTTTGGCCTTAATATCGATAGTCTTTATGTTGAAAAAGCTGTTGTCGATGACGGCCCCAGAATGAAGCGACTGTGGCCGCGAGGAAGAGGAAGAGCTGATATTCAGCAGAAACGATTTAGCCACATAACCGTTGTTGTAGCAAACCGCGAAGAGATTAGCAATCCTCAGGAGTGAGGTGACATAAGTGGGTCAGAAGGTACATCCTTATGGATTCAGGCTTGGTGTCAGTAAA
>ENA-OSEO01000362-OSEO01000362.1-sediment-metagenome-genome-assembly--contig:-NODE-362-length-121261-cov-6.548257_pt1 | contig 121261 bp, 114 predicted proteins | sample MGYA00237883_ERZ534232 | MGnify/ENA metagenome assembly ERZ534232
GAACGGCTGATCGACGTTGTGGCCGGCTCCGCAGGTTCAACGCCGGAGGAGGTCATCGAGCGGATTCACAGCGCCGTGCAAAGCTTTGTCGGCGACAGCGCACAGTCGGATGATTATACGGTGGTGGTGGTGAAGAGGGAGGAGATAGTGACCTCGTGCTAGACCGGGTCGACCGCACGATTCCTGGCCTCGTCCTGCGTAACGCTTGCCGCTTATATGGAGTAGAGACGATGACCCTTAGGATGGGGTGATCTTGCCACTAGTTTCCCCTGTGGTGATACCATGAACATCGTCGTCACGACCACCTCCTACCCAAGGTATTTGGGAGATGGCGCAGGAACGTTTATACATTCAATGTGTAGTGCGCTGGTGGAAGCCGGCCACAGTGTTCATGTATTCGCGTGCGATGACCCGCTGGCGAGTGACACGTGGCAGAGTATCGTACCGGTGTCTCGAGTCCGATACATCTGGCCAAGACGTTGGGCAACTCTAGGACATGCGGGCGCCCTACAGGCAGACGTACGGCTACGCGGATTCACCTATCTCCTACTGCCGCTGTATGTACTCGCCTCCATCGTAGCGATGCTTCGACACCTTAGGCACAACCCTTGCGATGTGATCTTCGCTCAGTGGATTGTTCCCGGTGGGTTCATTGGGGCTCTGGTGAGCAGGATAGCGGGTATTCCGCTGGTGATCTCTGCTCACGGGTCGGACGTGCATATGGTCCAACACAACTGGCTTGCCCGATCTGCCGGGCGCTGGGCGATTCGGAACGCAGCAGCTGTTGTAGCGTGCAGCAAGGACTTTGCACACAAGCTCATAGACATTGGTGCGCGAGTAGGAACGACATACGCGATTCCCTATGGCGTTGATATCGGCAGGTTTGCACCCGACGAGTCATCGGCGGCCACAGCAAGAGAAACATTTGGTGGCGTGGAAGCCAGTACTGTACTACTGTGCATGGGTAGGCTTGTGCACAAGAAAGGCTTTGACATTGCCATCTCAGCGTTACCAGCCATTCTAGGCGAGTTCTCCGACACGGCTTTGGTCATAGCCGGCGCCGGGGAGCTGAGTTCTACGCTATACTACCAGGCAAAATCGTTAGGAGTTGCTGATAGCGTCGTATTCGTGGGACACGTCCAGTGGCAGGAAGTGGGCCGCTACCTGTCAAGTGCCACCGTGGTACTGATCCCTTCCATCGTTGACCATGCCGGTAACATGGACGGGCTGCCAAATACGCTCCTTGAGGCCATGGCCTGTGGCAAGCCGATCGTTGCTTCGCGCGTGGCTGGCATTCCAGACGTTATCTCGAACGGAGTAAACGGCATTCTCGTGCCCGAGAAAGATCCAGAGAGTCTGGCTGGCGCAGTTATCAGCCTACTCAGAGATCCAGAAACGCGAAATCGAGTAGCGAACATGGCCAGACACACGGCAGTTACCGAGCTTGACTGGGGACTAGTTGCATCTCGGTTAGTCTCAGTACTTGAGGATGCGGCGGAAGCGAAACATTGAGAGGCAGACGACCGAACCCCACTATTCTCATAGACGCAACCGATATCGACCGGCCCTCGGGGGCACGCACGGCCGTCTATGAGCTGCTGAGAGAAATGGTACAACAGGAGCCAACTTGGGAGTTCCGCGTGCTTCTCAGTGTCGCAGAACCTGAGCTCCGATTTCCCAACGTCAGGCAGATTATCGTCCCAGTCCGAAATCGCGTGCTTGAACGAATCTGGGTGCAGGTCGTCGTCACTGCCCTCGCGCTGACTCGATCAGTCGATCTTGTGCACTTCGCCAGAACCTTGGGCGGCATTGCGTGGCCCGTCCCGAGCGTACTGACTGTCTTCGATCTGACCACCATCGTGCATCCGGAGCTGTATGGCGTGGCTGCACGCTTGTACTGGAGACGCGTGGTACCCACACTCCTTCGCGCTGCCGATGCCATTATCGCGATCTCCGAGAACGTCAGAAATGACCTGGTTCAGCAGTACCACTTCCCACGAGAGAGAGTAACTGTCATTTACTGCGCTCCTCAGTCGGTGTTCGACATCCGTGTTAGTCCGGAACGTCTTGTCGAGATTCGCGACAAGTTCCAGTTGCCGGAAAAGTATCTGCTCTTCGTGGGGCTATTGGCACGAAAGAAGAATCTCTCGACCTTGATCAGGGCGATCCACCTTCAAGCCATCAACGGACAGACTCAGCATCTCGTATTGGCGGGGCGAAAGTACTCGCAGAGTGATGATGCGGCGATCTTGGACCTTGTAGACGAGCTGGGGCTCCGCACACTCGTTCACTACATCGGGCCAGTACCCGCAGAAGACTTGCCGGGTTTGTACGCAGGAGCCAGTATGCTGGTATTTCCTTCGCTGCATGAGGGCTTTGGCATACCGTGCGTGGAGGCCATGAAATGCGGCGTTCCGGTGGTGGCAGCAAGGAGCGGCGCCATTCCGGAAGTGGTCGGGGACTCCGCACTGCTGATAGACGATCCGACCGATCCTAAAGCGTTTGTGGATGCCATACAGCGTCTTTCGAGCGAGAAAGCCCTACGCGAGGAACTCATCCAGCGCGGCTTGACTTTGGCCAGTCGCTACTCCTGGCCGCGGATAGCGGAGGCAACTCTCGCTTTATACAAGAGTTGCCTCAAGAGTCCCTAAACACACGGCCCAGTCAGGACGGCACAATCCCGTCAAGTCGACAGGCAATACCGATCGGACCAAGGACGAGTAGCAGGTCGCAGCAGTTTGCACCTGTTCTGCACACTGGAATGTGCCGAATGGGAGCAGGCCCCGGTACCATCACGGCCTTCGCGCTCACGGATCAGCACTCCAACTGCGCCGCGGTCATAGATAGCGGCCATGCAAGTGGTGGCATAAGATGATTCTGGTCGCTGTTACCTCGTAGGTCACCCGTACCTGAGGCAGCGTAGGAAACAAATGAGCAAGACAACGACCGAATACCAGTTGGGCTTCTATCAGAACAACATCGACGTGCGCGACATTGCTCTGCGTCACCGAAGAGCACAGAAGGTCGCTGCGCTGCTCAGAAAGTACGCGCCACTTCCACTCGAGACGCAGGTCTGTGCGGATCTGGGCTGTGCGTCGGGCGTGATCACAGCTGATATCGCGCCACTCTTTGCGCTAACTCTGGGACTAGAGTACGACTCGGCAGCGCTACTAGATGCTGACCTTGGTAAAGACAGACTGCACTTTGTCCGCGGCGACGCCATGTATCTTCCGCTAGCTGACCGCAGTGTAGATGTAATAGTCTGTAACCAAGTCTATGAACATGTGCCTGATATGGATCGCATGTTCTCCGAGATGTTCAGGGTGCTGTCCAACAGAGGCTGCGTCCTGTTGAGCGGACCGAATTGGTTGTACCCAATTGAGCCACACTACAAGCTACCTTTCTTACACTGGCTTCCGCGCAGAGTCGCCAATTGGCTTCTGAGAGCCACCCACAAAGGCGACAAGTACTATGAGCACCTTCAGCCTCGCTGGAGTCTGGCTGCCCGCCTCGGAATGTTCTCAATAACCGACGCGATACAAGATGCCGCCATCGCAAGTCTCCGAACTCGCCATGGACGCGCACTCGCCAGCAAACTTCCCAAGAAGGTGTGGGGTATGCTCTCATGGATTACGCCGACACACAACTGGATTCTGACCAAAGAGTCGAAAAACGCCACGTCTGATTGGTCTGGAGACTAGCAGTGCCGGAGTCAGCGTGCAGCAGCTGATACTTGTGCCTGTTTGCATTGCCACACTCGTACACCGGTATGTTTGCGACAGGGCACCCATCGGTTCATCCTCATGGGCAGGCGGTAGAAGACGGCGCGTTCAGAATGTCTCTCGGGAGGAGCAATGACAGAGCAACCAGGCACCATACCCTCAGCCGATTACACTACCGACTATTTTCTGAACCACTGTGACGGTTATGAGGCCTTTTTGTCTTCTACCACTCAGAAACTCCCAGATCGCCTCGCGGCGGTGTGGGATAGCGCAGAAGTTGAGAGTGGGATGAGCATCTTGGATATCGGCTGTGGTCGTGGTGAGTTAGTCTTACACGCCGCCTTACGCGGGGCCAAAGCAGTAGGTCTTGACTATGCAAGCGCCGGTCTTGCGTTGGCAGCGCAAAACATCAGCACAGTCCCAGGTGATCACTGGAACACTTACGATAAGCCCTCCCTGTTGATGGCGGACGCGACGACTCTCCCGTTCAAAGCTGAGACCTTTGACCGTGCGATCATGAGTGACATAGTTGAGCATCTGTCTCCGCTCCAGTTGTCTCAAACGCTGGGCGAGGTTCATCGAGCACTAAAGCCAGGGGGAAGGCTAATAATCCATACGATGCCGAATCTCTGGTACTACCGCTACGGTTATCCAATCTATCGGCTTTTCACACGGATGAGGGGCACCCGCCTTCCTAGCGACCCTCGTCAACGACACCTCTACTCGCATGTTCATATCAATGAGCAGACACCATTGATGCTGAAGCGGGCGCTGAGAAAAGTGGGATTCAGGCACTCCAAGGTTTGGCTACACGACTACCGAGACTATCAGGAACAGAGCAAGCTCATGGGACTGACGATGAGAGGCCTCACACGGCTTTTCCTTACGCGACCGTTGTTCTGCGATGACATTTTCGCGCTAGCCATCAGGTGAGTCACTTCGCATCTTTAAAAACGATATTGGATACGAGATAGACGACTGCCAGCGCTTAAGGGGTGAGGGGAGTTGGTGACAAGCGCCCCATGCTGCTATCTCCATCGGCGACAACTGGCGCCCAAAACAGCGGGCACTACTGTCCACCACGTCACTCCGTCTCTCATCGACATTTGCCGCAGTTCACCCGTATGGGTGATTGAATAGTGTGACCGATATGCTAGGATATAGGTGTTTGTGGTGCTTTCTGGGTGTGTGTGGCGATTCCGATCATGACTGCAGAAATGGATGTGGAGGTTACTGATGAAACAGGCGAGAGCGGTGCTATTGCTGACACTTGTTCTTGGTTTGGCTGTCGTCCCCGTCGGAGCGCTGCCAGCTGGTGAGTGGGTTTCTGGCGTAACAGTTGCGAATCTGAGTGGTGAGACCGCTACCGTACAGCTTAGTTTCTACTCGGATGATGGCACCAAAGTCCTAGAGTTGGACGGTGGCGCGATCGCCGGGAACGGGGCAAAGACGTGGTATCTGCCCAGTGCGGTTGCGACGCTACCGTCGGGGTTTGTGGGTTCCGCACTTGTGGCGTCGGACATGCCGATTGCTGCCATAGTCAATACCCAGCTTCCGTCTGGAAGCAACCCCATGAGGGTAGGTACGAGCGTAGGGGTCGCGACTCCGAGCCAGACAGTGTACATCACGCAGCTCATGAGCAACTATTATGGTTGGAATTCCTACTGCGCAGTGCAAAATACGGAGTCGACCACCAGCGTTCCCGTGACGGCACGGTACTATAGTGCGTCCGGAGCCGAGGCTGCGTCAGAGACAAAAACGGTCATGCCTCTTGCCAACAAGCTCTTTGATCTCGGTACTGTCGCCGGCCTGGGTAGCGGCATTTTCTCAGCGAAGTTTGAGGGAGATGCAACCCACCCGATCGCGGTAGTCTGCAATTTCTACAATTCGGGTGGCACTGCGGGTGCGTCGCAGTTCCACAGCTATAACGGTCTGGCTCAGGGCGACACGAAGCTTTTTGTACCTCGAATCGTAAAGGACTACTACGGCTACCAGAGTGGTCTTCGTGTCCAGAATATCGGTACCGAGACCTTGACCGTAACAGTCAACTATAGTATTGGTGGAACCCAGTACACACAAGTATCGCCAAACATCGGCCCTGGGCAAGCGTGGGGACCCTACATGGGAGATCCTGCCCAACTCCCTGCCGCAATGGCCTCCGTGAGTGGAAGCGGGTCCGCTACCGTAGAGGTAAACTCGCCGAATGCCAACAAGATCATCATTGCAACAGTCAATGAGGACAACCGTGTCAATCCCGCCGGCCGCGGCGTTACATACGAGGCGGCTATCGGCACTGATGCCACGGAAACGCTGGTGTTTCCTCAGGTTACGTCTGAATACTACGGCTACAGCAGCGGCATTCAGGTCGCCAAGACTAGCGCTGGAACGGTATCCTGTACAGCCTGCTACTCAGCATCAGGTGCGGTGTCTGCTTTCTGCGACAACTTCCAACTGACGGATACGTCACCTTCATATAGCAAGTTTGCCGCTGATGCTTCCGGCATGATTCCTGGGCCAGCCAACGACAACTACAACGGTTCGGTCACGGTGTCCTGCCCTGGGGGAAGCATCATTGGCATCGCTAACCTGTCATTCCGCTATGACCGAGACAGCCGTTATGGGAACCTGTTAGGGGACTCGTTCACTACGGCTCGTGGCATAAACAAGTAGAACTGGCACTTTGCATAGCCGCCTCTACCCTGGTGTAGCGGCGGCTATCATTTCTGAACTTGTCGTTGGGAAAGTGAGACATGCACCTGCCACGCCCAGCTCTATATCTCGTCCTTGCTCTTGTTTCGTCCTGGTCTCTAGGCTCCTGTGCCAGCCATCGAACAATTGCGCCAGCTTCTACCATCGGGGCAGGCGTGCCAACAGACATCAGTCGCGACACGCCCCAGCAAACACCGCAATCTTCAGCCGATGACGAGACAGTCTTTGACCGAACGCCTATGGCCGGGTTAGCTTCTCTCAGAGGGATAATCGAGACTGCTGAGACGGTCCTTTTGGGCGAGCTCTATCTTGCGGCGGCTGTACCCACGAACCAGCCCGAGGTGGACATTCTCGAGCTCGACACCGAACGCGCACCCCGTGCGACAATAGACAGAGTCACGGGAAAGTTTGTCTTCGCAGACGTCACGCCAGGCAAGTACGGCATCATCGTATGGGAGCCAATGTCTTCTGCGGCGGTGGCAGATCCAAACACAGGTGAAACACTGCTGGTGGTACTCGAGCCAGACGACGTCGTCGACTTGGGTGCTCTCCACTTCCCTTAGTCAGCAGCCCCATCACTCAGGTTCCACCGCGCGAAAGCAGGATGCTCACTCGCCCTCCTCCTTTGTCCCCTCCCCCATTCCAGCCTATACTCCTCCCACCCAAGGAGTAGGAGGAGCCCATGACGTCTGTGGAACAGCCCGCCGAACAGCCCACCCTCAACGATCTGCTGCGTCAGGCCGACGACGCTTACCATACACTCGACCTCGAGGCTGCGCTGGCGCTTTACCAGCAGGCCGCCGCATTGGATTCCGCATCATACGAGGCACATCTCGGTGCCGCGCGGACATACAGCCGGATGCGCCTTCGCGGCCAGGCGCTGGAAGCCTGCGGCCGCTGTATCGACCTGGATCCAACACGCTTTGAGGCTTATGCCACGCGCGCGACACTGCACTTTCTCGCCGACGAACTCGATGAGGCCGAAGACCAGGCGCGCGCCGCACTCGAGAGGGCAGACCACGCCCACGAGTCCTGGCTCACCCTGGCGCAGATCTACTGCGACCGCCACGACTTTGTCAGGGCCGACGAGCACATCGCCGAGGCCCACCAGCGAATCGAGGCGCTGCCCGCGGGACAGGAGCGTGATGAGCTCACTGCCATGGCATGGCACGTGCAGACATACCGGCATCTGCTGGCGAACGAAACCGACGCCGCCCGGGACGCTGCCCAGCGCGTCATCGAGATGGAGGAAGCCAGCCCATACGCTGCAGCACTGGCCTACTCCAACCTCGGAATCATGGAGACGCGGGCGCGCCACTATGATCAGGCCATCGGCTATCTGGAGCGCGCATACAGCACCAATCCGCACTTTTACCGCGCCGCGGGTGCCCTGGGCCGGGTTCTGATCATGCGCGGGCAACACGCTCGCGCCGCAGAGGTGCTCGAGCAGGTCGTCGGTCGCGATGGCAGCGAGAACGGGGAGGCGCGCTATGCGCTGGCGGTCGCGTTGGCCAAGAGCGGGCGCCGCGGGGAGTCGCGCACCCAGTACCGCCAGGCGTTGGATGAGGGCCTCAAGGGGTTCTCGCGGATCATGGCCTGGTGGCAGATGGCATGGCTGCAGGACGGGGTCCGATACGCACTCCTCGGACTCTGCGTCGCGGCTTTTGTGCTCTGGGTCGTCACCGGACAGCCCTCACAGCAGGCGATCACCCTCGTCGTGATGGTCGGCGTGCTCATCATACTCCAAAGAGTGTTTCCCAGACGCAAGTGATGGCAGTCAGCACGCCCTGCCGGGGCGCGTGTGAGTGTCGGGACGCCCCTGCTTGTCCCGTCGGGCTCCCTATGCTATGATCGGCCCATGCTACGCTCAGGGAGTACATCGGTGAGCATCGCCAGCATACTCTCCATTCCAGACCGCCTGGTTGTCGCGCTGCAAAGCTCCGATAGGCGCACCAGGGTGCTGGCCATCATCCTGTTCTGCCTCGCGATGGCATTGCCTGTGGGCGCCATCATTGGTTTGTTGGGCGTCACATATGGCATTGCGGCGCTGCTGGCGCTGGCGCTGGCATACCTGATGCTGCGCAGCCTGATGATCGGGCTGGTAGCCCTCCTCGGCGTGATCTTGCTGCTCCCCTTTGCTGCACTGCCGATCGATATCGGGTTCTCCCCAACCTTTCTTGATCTCGCCCTGGGGGCAGTATTCTTTGTGTGGATTGCGCGGTTTGTTGCGCACAAGGACCGTGAGTTCGTCGCCCACTCACCCACCCTCCTGGTGCTGACCTTTGTGCTGCTGGCCGTGTTTTCCTTCATCGCCGGCCTCAGCCATGCCCCTCTCACAGCGAACGTTCTGCGGCACCTGCTCGAGATCCTGCTGAGCATCCTGTTGTTCATCCTGGTCATCAATGCCGTGCGCACGCCCGGACAATTGCGGATTCTGGTGACGGTGATGATCATAGCCGGCGCCATATCAGCCGCGATCGGGATTGTCCTCTATGTCCTGCCGGAGCATCTGACAGTGCGCCTGCTCTCGACGCTGAGCGTGGTTCGATATCCGAGCGGGGCCGACGTGCTGCGCTATATCGAGGATGACCCCTCGCGCGCCTTGCGCGCCACCTCCACGTCGATCGATCCCAACGTGCTGGGGGGCGCGCTCATCTTTGTCACGTCCATCACCACTGCTCAGCTGTTCGCCGAGCGGCCGCTGCTCCCCAGGCACTGGCTGATGGTCAGCATCGTGCTCATGGGCATCTGTCTGATTCTTTCGTTCTCGCGGGGATCGTTTTTCGGCCTGGCGGTGGCCATCTTTGTCCTGGCGCTATTGCGTTACCCGAAACTGCTATGGATCGGCCTGGCCGTGCTCATCGCCCTCTACTTTCTGCCCTTTACGCAGACCTATGTGGACCACTACCTCAGCGGACTACGGGGCGAGGACCTGGCGACGCAGATGCGCTTTGGTGAGTATAAAGATGCTCTGATCCTCATATCGCGCTACCCCTGGTTTGGCGTGGGCTTTTCAGGCACGCCTGATGTCGACACATATCTGGGTGTGTCGAACGTCTACCTGCTGATCGCAGAGAACATGGGCGTCATTGGCCTCCTGGCGTTCCTGGCGACCGTCATAACCCATCTCGCAGCGGGCATCAGAGCCTTGCGGTCCCCCAGGACCCGAGACCTCGTATCTGCAACCACGATCGGCCTCTACATCGCCGTGATCGGCGCCATGGCTGGAGGTCTGCTGGATCATTACCTGTTCAATCTCGTGTTTCCCCACGCCTCGTCTCTGCTATGGCTGACCATGGGCCTTGGAGCGGCGAGCCTGCACATGGACCTTAGCGATGCGGTATCGGCACAAACAGAGCGGAGTCTCCTCGAGGAACTGATCGACGCCTGAAAGCGCCCTGCGGTTTGGCTCAGAGCCTCACCGTCGCTATAATGACTCTATCAGGTGCTGAATCGCGCGCGTGCCGCTCACACCAAGGAGACTGCATTGGATAAAACAGGTCGGGTAGCCCGTGTGATGGGCGCCGTCGTTGACGTGCGCTTTGACATGGGAAACCTGCCCGGGATAAACTATGCATTGCGCATCAAGCGACCTCCTCTGGACGACCTGATCGTTGAAGTCCAGGAGCACGTCGACTCGCGTACGGCGCGCTGTATCGCCATGTCCTCCACGTCCGGTCTCAAGCGCGGCTTGCCGGTGCACGATACTGGCCAGCCCATACAGGTTCCTGTAGGTCCAGCGACGCTGGGGCGCCTCTTTAACGTCCTCGGTGAACCGATCGATCGTGGCCCATCACTTCCACCCGACACGCCCCACCGCTCACTGCATCTTGGTGCCCCATCCCTGAGCAGTCAGAGGCTATCGACCAACGTCCTCGAAACCGGACTAAAGGTCATCGATCTGCTCACCCCGTACGGTCAGGGCGCCAAAATCGGCCTCTTTGGAGGCGCCGGTGTCGGCAAGACCACGCTGGTCATTGAACTCATTCGCCACAGCACCGAAGATCAGGGCAGCTATGCGCTCTTTGCCGGTGTCGGCGAACGCACCCGCGAGGGCAATGATCTCTGGTTGGACATGAAGAACAGCGGTGTCCTGAACAACACCGTACTGGTCTTTGGCCAGATGAATGAGCCGCCCGGCGCGCGTTTGCGCACGCCCTTTACTGCCATGACCATTGCTCAGAGCTTTAGGGATGAGTCAGAGCGCGACGTGCTCCTTTTCATTGACAACGTGTACCGCTATGTGCAAGCCGGCGCAGAGGTCTCGGCGATGCTGGGACGGCTGCCGAGCGCAGTGGGATATCAACCCACGCTGGCTACCGAGATGGGCGAGCTGCAGGAGCGGATCACCACAACCCTTCAGGGGGCGATCACCTCCGTGCAGGCCGTGTACATCCCCGCCGACGATATCACTGACCCGGGCGTCGTGGCAGCCTTTGCCCATCTTGACGCGATCACGGTTCTCACGCGGAAGCTTTCGAGTCAGGGATTCTATCCAGCGGTGGATCCGCTCGAGTCGTCCTCCAAAATGCTGGATGCGCGTTACGTCGGCACGCGACACGTGCGCATCGCGGCAGACACCAAGGCCGTCCTTGCCAAGTACCAGGAGTTGCAGGATATCATCTCCATCCTGGGTGCAGACGAACTCTCGCCCGAGGACCAACTCACGGTGCACCGCGCCCGCAGGCTGCAGCGCTTTTTCACGCAGCCCTTTTATTCCACAGAGCAGTTTACAGGCATCCCCGGCACCTTTGTTCCGCTGGAGGACACCCTGGCGGGCTTTGAAGAGATCCTCGCGGGTGAACATGACGATCTGCCCGAGCAGGCATTCTACATGGTGGGCACTGTCGCCGATGCCCGAAAAAAGGCAGAGACGCTATGAGTGTGGACCGTCAGGATGCCGTCTTGTTGCGTGTGTTGACGCCGGAAAGGGTCGTGTTTGACGCTCCCGTGCAATGGGTCCAGGTCCCCCTGGAGGACGGCATGTTAGGCGTGTGGCCCGGCCACGCGCCATTGATTGGGGCACTCCACGGAGGCGAAATCACGGTCATGAAGGACGGGGCCGAACAGGCTCTGCCAGTGGGTCCGGGTGTGCTGTTGATTGATGAGACGCACTGTGTGATCCTGTACACTGAGGCTGTCGCACCGGCCTTGGACCGTGACCTGGATGCGCTTGTGGACGAGATGGAGTCAGCGCTGCAGGAAACGTTCAGCCTGGCTGATCTGGAGTCGATCCAGGAGGGAGAACGATGAGTATCGCGCCCTCCCTCGTTCTCGGGCTGCTCCTCGGAGCGCTGGCCATATGGGTGCACATGACGCTGCTGCGCGGCGCCATAGCCAAAGCCGTCTCGGGACCCAATGCCGATAACCGGGGCCACATTCTCCGCACGGCCCCTTTGCGGATCGCGATCTGGCTACCTGTTCTATTTGTGGTCGGCCGGATGGGCCTGGCCGCATGTCTGGGAGCGCTGGCCAGCATGCTGGTAATGCGCGCCCTGCTGGTTGGATGGATGTTGCCTGATGTTGCCTAGCCGCCAAGGACACGCCGGTGGGAATTGAGAGTGCCTTTCCCCAGGTGCTGTGGACGATCGGCGGAGTGCCGATCAAAGACTCGGTGTTCTTCACCTGGCTGATTATTGCCGTGCTGCTCGTATTCAGCGCCCTGGCCTTTAGGAAATTCAGTGCAGAAAAGCCCGCCACCTGGCAGCTGGCCATTGAATATGGCATTGAATATGTCGAGTCGCTGATCACAGACACGATCGGGCGCACCCTGCCGCAGACCGTGCCCTATCTGGCTACCATGCTGCTGTACATCGGTCTGGCAAACATTCTGGGGCTCTTTCCAGCGATGCGCTCGCCAACGCGAGACATCAATACGACCGCAGCCCTGTCCATCGTTTCGTTTATCTCGACGCAGTACTATGGAGCGCAGCACAGGGGCATCAAGAAGCAGTTCCTGAGTGTGTTTGAACCGGTTGCGCTGATGTTTCCCCTGAATCTTATCAGCATCATAAGCCGGGTGATGTCCATGGCCCTGCGTCTGTTTGGTAATGTCATTGCGGGAGAGATCGTCGGCTTGACCATCTTTTCGCTGGTGCCGGTGTTCGTTCCTTTGGTGTTCTATCTGTTGTCCATGATCACAGGCCTATTGCAGGCTCTGGTGTTCACGGTACTGACCATCGCATTCATCGCGGACGCCATGAAACTCGACGAGTAGTGCGTGGCGCCCACCCAATCCAGAGAGGAATCGGTCTATGCAGCCAGAACTAGCGCTTCAGTTTGCGAATGTGACGACCATCGTCGTCGGCGCGGCAATCGTTTTGGGCACGATCACTGCTGCTATCATGGAAGGGCGTGCCGTCAACCGCGCCTTTGACAACATGGCACGGCAGCCCAGCGTCGCGGACAGAATCCGGGGCCTGATCTTTGTCACCCTGGCACTCCTCGAGTCAACCGCAATCTATGTCTTGCTGATCTGTCTGATACTTTTATTCGCCAATCCATTTGCTGGCGCCTTTGGCTTTTAGGGAGGCGTATAGATGCTGGATCTTGACTGGCGTACGCTTCTCTTCCAGATCCTGAACTTTGGCGCCATTATGCTGATCCTGGCAAAGCTGGTGTTCCAGCCGCTGAGAAGCAAGCTGGCCGAACGCGGACAGACGATCAGCGATGCACTGCAGGCGGCTCAGGATCAGGAGGCAGAGGCTGAGCGCCATCGCGCCCACTGGGAAGCCCGTCGCGCACAAGCCGAAGCCGACGGGGAAGAGATCATTCGCGCTGCAGAGGCACGGGCCCAGGAGCGTGCCGCCCAGATCCTTCGCGAAGCGCGAGAACAACTGGACCGCCTCACAGAGGAAATGCGCACCGATCTCGACCACGAGCGTGATGAAATCATCTCCCAGCACTATGAGGACATCCTGGAGGGAGTGATGGCGCTCTCTGCCAACGTCATCCGCTCCGTCACCACCCGACGCACGCATGACGATCTGGTGGCCAACTTTGTTGCCACCATACTCAGAACACCACCCGAACAGGTCGAAGACTATCGCACAGCCATGGCCGGTCGCGTCCCTGCCGCCTTTGTGACGACACCAGTAGCGCTATCGCCTGATCAGGCGAAAACCCTCGCCGATGCCCTATCGTCGCTGCTCGACCGCAGGGTCGAGGTCCGCGAAGCCGTTGACCCCAGTATCATTGCCGGCATCCAGGTACGCATCGCTGACCAGTTGATCGAGAACAGCATACGTCAGCAGTTAGTTCAGATCAGAGATGCGGTGCGGGTAGACTTTGTATCCAAACAGGGCCTGAACAGCCAATGACGGATCAACGCGAACATACGGGCCAGCCTTTAGGGCGAGCCGAATCACATAGCCAGAACGGTGATGGGCTGACTCCCTCCAACGCCATCGTGAGCGGCCATGGCGCCGCTGCGAGCGCTGGTTCGAACAGCGGGGGGCCGATGGCCGCGCTCCTGAATTCCGTGGCAACCGTCTGCGGGGACGAACGCGCGCCGATCCGGGTCAGGGACATGGACATCATGCCGCGAACCAGTCTCACGAGCATCCCGCTCTGGGGCGTCACCGAGGGGGCTCGGCTGAGCGTTGGCTCTGGTTTTTTCGAGAACCTGCACCGAAATTCTGCACAAACCGTTCAGAATCTGGTCGGGACAGTCGCTACAATAAGTGCGGGATCACGGGCGGGGCTTCAAATCCAGCCTGTGGGCACGGTCAAGCAGGTGGGAGAGGGAGTGGCCTCTGTGTGGGGACTTCCACAGGCCACCACCGATGAATTGCTTCTCTTTCCAAACTCGGTGTTGGGCCTCGTGATGAATCTCGATGCGAACCAGGCGGACTGTATCCTGCTGGGGCCCGCGGAGGGGATCCAGGGTGGCGATATCGTCTGGGCAACCGCCCAACGCGCGACGGTGCCCGTAGGAGAGAGGTTGCTCGGCCGTATCGTTAGCCCGCTTGGCATACCTCTGGATGGCAAGGGGCCGCTATACATTGAGGAGCGCCGGCTGATCGAGAGTGAAGCCGTGGGCGTGGTGGACCGCGAACCGGTTTCTGTGCCCCTGCACACGGGAATAAAGGCTGTTGACGCTATGATCCCAATCGGCCGCGGTCAGCGCGAGCTCATCATCGGCGACCGGCAGACCGGCAAGACAGCTATTGCGCTGGATGCCATCATCAGTCAGAGAGACACAGAAGTCATCTGCGTCTATGTCTGCATCGGCCAGCGAGCCAGTTCGGTGCTGCAGGCGGTACGCATCCTTGAGGATGCGGGAGCCATGGACCATACGATTTTCGTCGTGGCAGCGCCTGATGACCCCCCCGCCCTCCTGTATCTCGCGCCGTATGCAAGCGTCGCAATTGCCGAGTCCTTTATGGACGAGGGGCACGATGTCTTGATTGTCTATGATGACCTTACCAAGCACGCTGACGCCTATCGCGAGATATCGCTGCTGCTGCGTCGTCCCCCGGGACGCGAAGCCTATCCTGGAGATGTCTTTTACCTGCACTCGCGGCTCCTGGAGCGTGCCTGTCGCCGCAATGCGGAGGCTGGCGGGGGTAGTATCACCGCGTTGCCAATCGTAGAGACACGCCGCGGCAACATCTCCGCCTATATACCGACGAACCTGATCTCGATCACCGATGGCCAGATATACCTCGATCCCGACCTCTTTAACCAGGGTTCCAAGCCGGCTATCGATATCGGCCAGTCGGTCTCACGCGTCGGCGGTTCGGCACAGACCCAGGCCATGCGCCGTGTCAGCGGTCAGCTCCGGTTGACACTCTCACAATATGAGGAAGTAGCGCACTTTTCCCGGTTTGGCACCGAGATTGACCGGGCTACGCGCCAGCAATTGGTGAGGGGTGAACGTCTCAGGCGCGTGCTGCGCCAGCCGCCCTATGAGCCTATACCGCTCGCTCGCGAGGTCTTGATACTGCTGGCTGTTGATCTGGGTTACCTCGACCAGGTTGACGTTGACGACATCGAGCGTTACGAGGCCGGCCTCTGGACGCACATAGAGCGCACCGCGCCCCGCGCGCTGCGATCCATCACCGAAGAGCACCGCTTGAGCTCGTCCACCGAGCAGGAGTTGCGCCAGGCGATCGAGACTTACACAAAGCAGTTCTCCTGACATGGAAGATATCGAGCAGATCAGGGAACGGCGCGACAACATCGAGGCCATCGAGCCCATCGTCACTTCGATGCGGACCATCAGCGCAGGCAGCTGGCGGCAAGCGCTACAACGGCGCGAGGCAAGCACCGGCTTTGGCGACTATTTGCGGTGGGTGCTCTCATCCACGATTCATTTGGTGCCGCAGCGGGCCTTGCAGTCGTTGGGAGTACGTCAGGGGACTGAGCCGCCCCGCCGCCCTCTGCTTGTGGTCATCAGCTCACAGCGCGGTCTTTGCGGTGCTTATAACGATCTGGTGGCTCGCGGCGCCGACCAGTTGATCACGAGCCAGGCCGTGCAGAGCGACGAGGTGCAGGTGGGCGCTCTGGGCGGGCGCGGGGCCGCTTACCTCCGCCGCATGGGCAGGCAGATCAACCTGCAGTGGCCGCTGCCCACCTCTCGCGTCGCCACCATGGAGCTTGTTAACCAGGTTGCCAGCGACTTGCGTGAGGAGATGTCCGAAGGCACGGCGGACGCCGTCTATATGTTGTACTCTCCCTATCGCGCTGGCACGCTGGCACCGGTGGTTTCGGAAAGATGGTTGCCTGTGAACGAAAGCATCCTTCCCAGAACGGCAGCCGAGGGGCCAGAGATCATCATTGAGGGCGATCCTATCACGCTCTTTCAGCGTACGCTGACAGAGTGGACGACTGCGCGCCTGTATCGGATGGTCATCGAAGCGGCCGCGAGTGAGCAGGCCGCGCGCTACCGCGCGATGGACACGGCCAGCAGCAACCTTGCACGGGTGATCGAGGAACTGACCTTGCAGTATCACTCGGCCCGACAGCATGCCATCACGATGGAGATGCTCGACCTCGCAGCCGGCGCGGAGGGCACCCGCGGGCAAACGCAGATTTCTGATATCTGACGGCACCGTGCGCTTGCCTGCCGGATAGGATCGAGCGCGCCGGAAGCACAGGCGCAGACTACAGGGGGAAAGCGGTGTGGAATCGGGTTGTCCTGGTAACGTGCGGCATGATTATCGGCTGGGGAATGGCCAACTACCTGACATGTGCCCCAGGCGATGTGCCGCGCCACCGTTACCGGATTGGGCTGGGCGTCGTCATTGCACTTGTTCTTGTCCTCTGGATGGGATGGACGCGCCCCGCCAGCGGAGTCATGGCGGCCGCTATCGTGGCATTCTGTGCGCTCATCGCGTACGCCGCCAGAGCCCGCCAGGTATCATCCACGCGTGAGCAGTCGATTATCGCGGACGGCGAAACAGATCAACCGGTGCAACCTTGTGCGGTGGTACTGGTAACACAGGCACACCCCGAACACTACACAGGACCCGAACACTGGGTCGCCCACCTGCGCCCATCGGGCGGCTCAACCCGTCAGGACTCGCAGTGGTTCTCCAGGCCCAGGATCCTCGCCCGAATCAGGCGCTCGTACGCAGCCGGGCAGGCGCCTCCGGGCACAGCCACGGCGCTGACGGCCCTGGCAGAGCAACTCGCCCTGCGGCTGGGCAACGCCTGCAACGTGCGAAAGGCTCACCCTTTTGCGGCCCCTACCGTGACGAGCCAGCTGCTATCTCTGGCGCTGCAGAAGGCGGGGCAGATCGCCGTCCTTCCTATTGACCTTCCCGAACAGCATGTAGCAGCGGTGGCCGAGAAAATCGCCCTTTCCAGAGCGGACCAGCAGGGACCCACCGTTGTGCTGCTCGATAATGTGCATCTGGGCATCTGGACGGAAGAGGCCGCCACTCAGGAGCTCGAGGGCCTCATCCATGGTCATCCACAGAACGGACCAGTCACGGTTCCGGACGAGGTAGCGGACCATCTGGCGCGCACCATTCAGCAGACGTTGCAGAGGGCCGAGCCCGCTGATCCCAGTCCAGAGCTCACCCTAACCGGCGAAGCAACGACACAGGCGTATTCTTAGAGCCAGAGCACGATCTGGGGGGGTAACTATGCCAGGCACACAACCTGAAGCTACGACCATCTTTATCTTTGGGGCTTCGGGCGACCTCACCCGCCGCAAGCTCATTCCAGCCATTCACAGCCTCAACTGTGAGGGCCTGCTGCACCGAGACACCCGGATTATCGGATCCGCGCGTAGCGCCCTCGACCATGATCAGTTCTCGGCATCCCTGCTGGAGGGCGTTACTAGCTATGCACGCCTCAAGCCAGGAATGTGCGAGCGCTGGGACCTGTTCAGCGAACGCATACACTACCGGGCCGGTGATTACGATGATCCGGACACATACCGCCAGCTGGAAGCGCTCCAGGCCAGGCTGGATGAGACTGGCAATCCCGCCCCCAACAGGATCTTTTATCTTGCCGTCCCGCCGGCGCTCTATCCGGAGGTCATCCGGCGGATCGGCGAGTCCGGCCTGAATGAGAACCCCAGGGGCTGGTCGCGGATTATCATCGAGAAGCCTTTCGGCTCGGACCTGGCGAGCGCGCGCAGCCTGAACGATGTCCTCCACGCCGTTTTCGACGAGTCCCAGATCTATCGCATCGACCACTATCTGGGGAAAGAGACCGTACAGAACATCCTATTCTTCCGCTTTGGGAATGCCATCTTTGAGCCCCTCTGGAATCGGAGTTATGTTGACCACGTTCAGATAACCATGTCGGAGACTGTCGGTGTCGGCCATCGCGGAGGTTACTATGACCGGGCCGGTGTTCTTCGAGACATGTTCCAGAACCATCTGCTGCAGCTCCTGACGTTGACCGCGATGGAGCCGCCTTCAGTATTGAACGCGAAAACACTGCGTGACCAAAAGGCACAGGTATTGCAGGCACTTCGACCCCTGTCTCCAGCCGATGGCATTTATGGCCAATATGACGGTTACAGGCAAGAGCCCCACGTTGCGCCGGATTCTCAGACGCCCACGTTTGTCGCGCTGCGTCTATTCATCGATAACTGGCGTTGGCGTGACGTCCCCTTCTATGTTCGCTCTGGGAAGAAACTCTGCCAAAAGACAACAGAGATCACCCTGCAGTTCAAGGCGGTCCCCCACCGTCTGTTCGTGGATGCCGGCGAGTTGCCGCCCAACCGGCTGTCGCTGGTCATCCAACCAAACGAGAGCGTCCACTTGCGATTTGAGGCCAAGCAGCCAGGCTCTGGGATGCGCGCCGAGCCGGTGAACATGGTTTTTCGTTACGGTGCCCACTTTGGTGATTATGCCCTCCCCGACGCCTACGAGCGACTACTGCTCGATGCGATCCAGGGCGATGCGTCGCTATTCGCCCGCAGCGACGAGATCGAGCTGGCCTGGCGCCTCACGGACGAACTCACCGTTCCTGTGGAGCCCTACCCCTACGCAGGGGGCAGCAATGGACCTGCGGAGGCGGACACCTTTATCGAGCGCGACGGACATCGCTGGTTCCCAATGGACGAAAACCATCCTCACGACTATCCAGAAGACGACGGGCAGTTGGACAGCGAGGGCGAGGACTGACGCTGCGCTGGCAGAGACTTGCTTAACTCTGCCAACAATGCCTAAACTTTTGACGCTCTCCCTGCGGGGGTGTATCATTTCCTCCTTGGTGCAGTGCGGCACCGGTGACGTCCGCCGGGGCGAGAGCTCGGAGCACGCATGAACAACAAGAGACAGATCGCTGGCCTTGCTACGGAGCTGGGCATGACCATGGGCCTGACCGCGGCTGGGCTGATCTTCCTCGGACTGTGGGTCGGAAGACAGGTTGACGACCTCCTCGGCACAGCCCCATATGCGACGATTCTCCTGCTCATTGCTGGCATCGTGATCGGTCAGATCGCCATCATTCGCCTGGCCATCCGCACGAGAGAGTATCTTAACGACAGCGACACGGCTGGCTATGCTTTTTCGGGATTGGGTAACGGCCTCAAGACCGCTGTCAAGGCCCTGGCGCTTGTGGCGCTGCCCGTAATCCTGCGACTGCCTGGCCTGTGGCTGGATCGCTATCTGGGCACTGAGATTGTGTTTTCGTTGGTTCTGGTCGTTGTGGGATTGGTGATCGCAGTGGTTGGCTTGTTGGACATTGTCGAATCTATGCGTGCGACAGACCGCGAGGGAGATAGCACGTGATCAAGAAAGTACTGATCGGGCTCGCCGTCGTCGCCATCATTGGCGCGAACCTGTACGCACCCCTTCGGCTCGATGAGCTGAACATTGTGATCAGCGCTGAGGTGCTGTTTGAGGCGGGGCCGTTCGTCGTCACCAACTCGATACTCACGACCTGGGTCGTCATGGCCATACTCACGATCCTGGCATGGATCGTCCGCAGGCGGATGGTGGAGTCCCCCGCGCCGCGCTCTGTGCAGAATATCGTGCAGACCATCTTTGAGGGGTTGCTTGACTATCTCGAGCGCTTTGCCGGCCCCCTGGCGCGCAAGTACTTTACGATCGCCGCCAGCTTTTTTATCTCGATCCTTGCGATGAACCTGTTCTCCCTGTTTCCGGGCTTTGGGAGCATCGGTCTCTGGCGGGGAGGGGGCGAGGTAAGGGAGTTTGTTCCGCTGCTGCGTGGTGCCACAGCCGACCTCAACACCACTGTTGCGCTCGCATTCCTGTCTGTACTCTCCGCACAGGTCTTTGGCATCTATATTCAGGGACCTCTCACTTACGTCGGCCGCTTTGTCCGCATCGGGTCATTCGTAGAGTTCTTCAGGCAGCTGCCATCTGGCAAGGTCCAGCCCGGATTGCTCCTAAACGGCGTACTTGAGCTCTTTATCGGCTTGCTAGAGATCTTTGAGGAGCTCACCAAGGTGGTCTCGTTCTCCTTTCGTCTCTTTGGAAACATGTTTGGGGGCGAGGTTCTGCTGCTGGTGATCGCCTTTATCTTGCCCTATGTCGTCTCTTTGCCCTTTATCGGGCTGGAGATCATGTCCGGATTCGTCCAGGCCGTGATCTTTACGATTCTTAGCACCGCCTTTGCTGTTCGCGCCGCATCGACACACGGCTGACAGGCGAGACGGCAGTCGCAGCAAATTCGCATACAGGAGTAACGCATGGAAATCACACCGGATCTGGTAGCAGGGTTGACAATCGCACTGGGGAGCCTGGGGCCGTCCATCGCAATCGGCAGGCTGGCGTCTGCAGCCATGGAGGCGCTGGGCCGCAACCCGGAAGCTGAGCGCGCTGTGAGCACCAACCTCATCATCGCTCTGGCCTTTACCGAGGCCATTGCCATCTACGCTCTCGTGGTGGCGCTTGCCGTCAAGTTTGTCTCGTAGATGAGCCGGCTTACGAAAGGAAGTCGCCGTGGGTGAACTAGGACTTGACCCGCGTCTGCTCTTGTCACAGATCGTCAACTTTGCGTTGATGGTCTTGATCCTGCATCGCCTGCTTCACAAGCCACTGTTGGCCGCGCTGGAAGCGCGTGCCAAACGCGTTGAGGAGAGCCTGGCCAAGGCCAGGGCCGCCGACGAGCTGCTGGCCACGATGCAGCAACGGTACAGTGAGGAGATAGACCGGGCGCAACGCGAGGCGCACGACATCATTGAGCAAGGTACGCGGGCCGCGGAACAGCAGCGCCAGGAGATCCTCGCCGCTGCCCGGGAGGAGGCCCAGCAGATCATCACGCACGCTCAAACACAGGCAGAGCGCGAGCTGCAACTGGGTGAAATCGCCCTCAGACAGGAGATTGTCGATCTGTCCATAGCTGCAGCATCCCAGGTCATCGGCCAGGACCTGGATGAGGCCGAGCACCACAGGCTCATCGAAGAGTTCCTCACGCAGGTTGGGTCTTGATGACCACGAACGCTTCGGCCGCCCTCGCTGACGCCCTTGGCCCGCAGCACAGCGACAGCCTTTTTGCGCCAGACGGCACTGTGCTGCTTGAGCAGTCACCGCAGCTTGCCCAGGTGCGCGTGGTGGTGCCCCTGACGCAAGATGAAGAGACGCGGCTCCGTGCCTACCTGGAACGCATCGTCGGACGCACCGTGGAGATGGATGTGCGTACGGACCGCTCCATCCTGGGCGGCGTCTGGGTACGAATGGACGACCTGGTAATCGACGGCACCGTCCGGGCACGCTTGAGTTCCCTGCACGAGCGTCTGTGCGCCAGCTGCGTGATTCCCCAGGGAGCCGGCCCCGGTGTAAACAGGGAGACCCTATGAGCGACAGTCCTCACGAGTATGCGCCTGAACTGGCGCGCGCCCTGCAAGAGTTCCGGGAGGAGATCGCCCATTTCGAGTATACGCCCGAGCCAGTCTCCATGGGCACCGTTATGGACGTGGGTGAGAGCATTGTCCACGTGTCCGGGCTGCGCCAGGTCATGGTCGGTGAGATCCTCCGATTCGACAACGATTCCCTTGGCATGGCCCTGAACCTCACCACAGAGAGCGTGGGCGCCATCATCATGGGCTCCAACGAGGGCATCGTGCGTGGAGGTAACGTTCAGGCCCTGGGCTATGTAGCCTCCGTTCCTGTGGGGGAGCAGATGCTGGGACGCGTGGTTGACGCCCTCGGCCGCCCTGTCGATGGCAAAGGCCCCGTCAGCACGGCGCGGGTGCGGCCTATTGAGAGACCCGCCCCTGGCATTATCGAGCGCGCCCCGGTAGATCAGCCGCTGACCACGGGAATCAAGGCTGTCGATGCCCTGGTCCCCATCGGGCGCGGCCAGCGCCAGCTAATCATCGGGGACCGGCAGACCGGCAAGACAACCATGGCGGTCGATGCCATACTCAACCAGCGCCCGAACGATGTGCTGTGCATCTATGTCGCCATCGGCCAAAAGCTCTCCAGCGTCGCACAGGTTGTTAACGAGCTGCAGCGCAGCGGGGCGATGCAGCACACCGTTGTGATCACCGCTGAGGCCAGTGCACCTGCGGCTCTGCAGTACATTGCGCCCTACGCGGGCTGTGCCATGGCCGAAGAGTTTATGCAGGGCGGGCGTGACACACTGATCGTCTATGACGATCTGACCAAACATGCCTGGGCCTACCGCCAACTGTCCTTGCTTCTGCGCCGCCCGCCTGGCCGTGAGGCCTACCCTGGTGACATTTTCTACCTGCATGCACGCCTGCTTGAGCGCGCAGGCCGTCTCGACGATCTTCGCGGGGGCGGCTCGATGACAGCTCTACCCATTGTTGAGACCCAGCTCGGAGACCTGGCGGCCTACATTCCGACCAATATTATCTCCATCACAGATGGGCAGATCTATTTGGAGACCGAGTTGTTTCACAGCGGCGTGCGTCCCGCTATCAACGCCGGCCTTTCAGTATCGCGCGTGGGGGGCGCAGCCCAGAGCCCGGCCATGCGTCAGGTAGCCGGACAGATACGCCTCGACATGGCACAATACCGTGAGCTGCAGGCCTTTTCTCAGTTTGGTACCGACCTGGATGCGGCTACGCAGACTGCTCTGAACCGCGGCGCACGGCTGGTGGAGCTCATCAAGCAGCCGCAACACACCTACTTTGCGCCAGAGGATCAGGTCGCCATCTTTTTCGCGGCAACGCGCGGGTATCTTCAGGACGTGGCGATCGACGACGTTTCTGAATTCGAGTCGCTGCTGGTGCAATACCTCAATCGCGAGCGGCAGAGCGTGCGCAACGCCATCGCCTTTGAACGCCGAATGACCCCGGAGCTTGAGCAGGCCTTGAGCCTCGCATTGAACGATTTCCAGCGCACCATCTGGGAAAACCGAGGGTGATGCATGCCATCACTGCGTGAGATTCGTGGCCATATACGCAGCGTGACCGGCATCGCGCAGGTGGTTCACGCCATGGAGGCGGTATCCTCCGTGACTAGCCACCGGCTGCAGGAGCGCATAGACGACTCTGTGTCCTACGCTGAAACCGCCTGGCGGATCCTGGCCAGACTCGCAGCCCTGGACATTCCGGAGATTTGCTCTGCGCCCGCGTTTGAGCGAAACCTGTCCGGTGACCGTACCTGTCTGCTGTTCATTAGCAGCAACCGCGGCATGGCCGGGTCTTTTGATCAGAGTGTGCTCCGGCTGGCCCTGGAGTACATCGCGGGCGTGCGGGATGGCCTTGAGGTCATTACCGTCGGATCACAGGGGCACGATGCCCTGTTACGCCGAGGAATCAATGTGGTTGCCGACTGGAGCCAGCTCAACGAGCATGTACGTATGGATGAGGTATCACCCATCGCCACGTATCTCCTCCGAGGGCTGCACAACCGCACCTTTGATCGCGCAGTCATGGTCTATACACAGTTCCGTGGTGCCTTGCGACACCGTCCCACGACCCAATTGCTCCTGCCAGTGGAACTGGGTGACGCACCGCTGCCGCGGCAATTCTACTACGAGCCCGGCGTATCCGAGCTCGTAGAAACGCTCCTGCCCAGAGCGATCCAGGCCAGCATCCACCTTGCGCTGCTCGAGTCGCTGGCAGCCGAGCATGCCGCGCGGGCAGTCGCCATGCGTTCGGCCAGCAACAACGCTCGCGACTTGGCCGACCATCTCAGACTAACTTACAACAAGTCGCGACAGCAGGCGATCACTGCAGAGATGAACGAAGTAAGCAGCGCCCTGACGCTGGAGAGCGGGAGTTGAGTATGTCGGATGCTCCGTTTGGATACGTAGCACAGATCATTGGGCCAGTGATCGATATCGCCTTTCCTCAGGGCTATCTGCCGCTCATCAATCACGCCATCCGTATTGAGGTCAGTGGACAGCCAGACATCATCGCTGAGGTTCAGCAGCAGCTGGACAACGGTGCCGTCCGGTGCGTGGCTATGAGTCCCACCGAAGGTCTCGCACGGGGTATGAGGGCCGTTGACACGGGAGAGGCCATCACAGTACCCGTGGGTGATCAGGTGCTCGGCCGCATGCTGAACGTGCTTGGCGAACCCATCGACGAGCAGGGCCCGCTCTCGGGGGGACACAGACTGCCAATTCACCGCCCTGCGCCGGCATACACAGAGCAGTCGGTGGATGTGGAGGTCTATGAGACGGGGATCAAAGCGATCGATCTTCTGACCCCATTCCCCAGAGGCGGCAAGGTGGGCGTTTTTGGTGGCGCTGGCGTGGGCAAGAGCGTTATCATCTATGAATTGATTCGCAACATCGCCTATGAGCACGGCGGCTATTCCGCGTTCTGCGGTGTTGGCGAGCGCAGCCGTGAGGGAAACCAGCTCTGGCATGACATGGAAGAGGCCGGGGTTCTGGAAAAGACTGTACTGGTGTTCGGCCAGATGAACGAGCCTCCCGGCGTGCGTGCCCGCGTCGCTCTTACGGGATTGACCATCGCAGAGGCATTCCGCGACCAGGGCATGGATCTGCTCCTCTTTATCGACAACGTCTACCGCTTTGTGCTGGCAGGCACCGAGATCTCTGCCCTGATGGGCCGCATGCCCTCCTCCGTGGGATACCAGCCCACTCTGGCAGCAGAGGTGGGACAGCTAGAGGAGCGCATCACGTCCACCGTACGGGGCTCGATCACCTCGGTGCAGGCGGTTTATGTCCCCGCCGACGACTATAGCGACCCCGCCCCGGCCACGGTGTTTGCGCATCTCGACGCCACGATTTCGCTGGAGCGATCCATTGCCGAGCTGGGTATCTATCCCGCTCTCGACCCGCTGGCATCCGCGTCGCGCATCCTCGACCCCTCGGTGATCGGGGAGGAGCACTACCGCACAGCCAGGGATGTCCAGGCGATCCTTCAGCGCTACCATGACCTGCAGGACATTATCGCCATTCTGGGGCTCGAGGAGCTGGGCGCTGAGGACAGGCTCGTCGTTGCCCGGGCGCGCAAGATTCAGCGGTTCCTTTCGCAGCCCATGTTCGTGGCCGCAGGGTTTACGCAACGCGAGGGACGCTACGTCCCGATCAGGGAGACGATTCGAGGCTTTCGCGCCATACTGGATGGTGAGATGGATGCCTACCCGGAGCAGGCCTTTTACATGCAGGGCACGCTGGATGACGTGATCGCGGCTGCGCAAAAGGCCTCCAATGGCTGAAAACCCTTCGGCCGGGCCGCTCTCCCAGTCACCGTCACACCTGCTGGTCTCTGTTGTGACGGGTGATCACGTGCTTTATCGCGGACCGGCGGTGGAAGTGAGCGCCCCGGCTGTGGGCGGAGCCATCACCCTCCGCAGGAGCCATGCCCCGCTTGTGGCCATGCTTCAACCTGGCGAGCTGGATGTGGTGCATCAGGATGGAACGGACACCTGGGCCGTGGGCGGCGGACTCGTCGAGGTCATCGATAACGTCGTCACGGTTCTGGCCGACACAGCCGAAAGGGCTGAAGAGATCGACCTGGCCCTGGCGGAGGAGGCATTGGAGCGAGCTCAGCTGCTGGCCAGGAGATACGAGGCCCGAGAGGAGCTGCGGGCAGCACACGACCTGGCGCTCCGCCGCTCCCGAGCAAGAATTGCAGTCGCACGTAAGGTACTACAAGGAAGAGCATAAGTGTACTATAATGGACTCATGGGAATAACACATCGATGGGGATGATGCTATGTCGATAGTAATTGAGGGCAGGCGCCCGCTCAGCGGAGAGGTGACCATCGGAGGGGCCAAGAACGCGGCTCTGCCGATCATTGCGGCCAGCCTCCTGACCGCGGACGAGGTTCTGCTGGAGAATGTGCCCTACATCGAAGATATACGCACCCTGGTCAAGGTGCTCCACGGGATGGGCGTAGCAGCACGATTCGAAGGTCCCAACGTGCTGCGCATCAAAGCCACGCGCATTTCCCGCTCCATGTTGCCCCGTGATCTGGCACAAAAGATGCGGGCCAGCTTTCTGATTGTGGGTCCCCTGCTGGCCAGATTCGGGCATGCGCAAGCGCCGCATCCTGGCGGATGCGCGATCGGCACGCGGCCGGTAAGCGTGGACCTCAAGGGATTCCAGACCATGGGAGCAGAGGTCGACACAGACGATCTGGACTATATCATCTCTGCGCCGCGGCTGCAGGGCCAGCGCATCTATCTCGATTACCCCAGCCACACGGGCACTGAAAACCTGCTGATGGCTGCGTGCCTGGCGGAAGGCACCACGCTGATCGAGAACGCATCCATTGAGCCAGAGGTCACGGACCTGGCGAACTTTTTATGCGCGATGGGCGCACGCATCCGTGGCGCTGGCACCAATACCATCCGTGTCGACGGCGCATCGCGGCTGCATGGCGCGGTCTATCGCGTGATGCCGGACCGCATGGAAGCGGGTACTTTTGCGCTGGCTGCGGCTATCACCCGGGGCAAGGTATCTATGGATGGCAGAGTCGGACGCTGGATGGGCGCCCTCACGGACAAGCTGCGTTACGCTGGCGCGACGGTGCGCACAGGCAGCGATACCTACGAGGTGATAGGCCCCGATAAGCTCGATCCGGCGGACATTCAAACCTACCCGTATCCCGGGTTTCCGACGGACTTGCAGGCTCCCTTTACAACCGTGATGACGCAGGCGCGCGGCAGGAGCTCCATTCACGAGACCATGTTCGAAGGCCGCCTGCAGTACGTCAGCGAGCTCGCCAAGATGGGCGCCCGCATCGATGTCTCTGGCTCTGGCCGCACGGCGATGGTCCACGGCCCTACTCCGCTGCGTGGCGCTGATGTGTGCGCGCTGGATATCCGTTCCGGTGCTGCCGTGGTTCTGGCCGGGCTGGCCGCCGAGGGACGCACAACGATTGCCAACGTGGTCTATATCGACCGCGGCTATGAGGACATCTGCTCCAAGCTCGCCTCTCTGGGTGCGGACATCTCGCAAGAGGATCAGGAAAAGCATGACTGCCCCATTGAGGACGCCCATGACCCGATTGAGTGGGGCATGGTTCCATACGCTGTCGGGGCGAGCTAACGCAGGAACTGGGCAACCAGGACCTGTCCGCAGAGCTGCTGTCGTGGGCGGCATCAGATTGTAGGACAAGCGCGAGGCCGATCCTTCCCCCGCTCGACGCGTAATGCGTAAAGCATGCACCGGCGCTCGTTTCCGCACCTCGAGCGATTGTGGTAGAATCGCTGAGGAGGTTGTGTAATGGGCATCATTGACACGTTGAGCGCGGGATTCAAGCTGGTCTTTCGCAGACCCTGGCTTGCACTGATCCCCTTTCTCCTGGACATTGCTCTTTGGCGCGCCCCCAGGCTCTCCGTATCAGTGCTCATCGAACGGCTGCTATCATGGTTGAACGACTGGACAGCATCACTCGCCGCACCGCAGGTCACCTCTGAGAGCCTTACGGAGACAGTTACCCTGTTGCGTGAGACTGTCGCCACCATCAACGTCTTTGGCTATGTGGCCTGGGACAGCCTGGGAGTCCCCAGCATAGCTGCGAGCATGCCCATCCGTGACGGAGACGCTATCATACAGATCACCCAATTATGGCAACTCGCGCTGATCGCCGCCGCTGTGCTGGCGGTCGGCCTGGTGTTCGCCGCCCTCTATCTGGTGTTGATCGGCACGACTCTCAAAGGCAAGGCACTATCCCCCGGCGAGCTTGCGCGGTCAGTGGCAACAGCATGGGCGAGACTGGGCCTGATAGCGCTTGCCATCGGGGCCGCGATCATGTCAGCTTTCCTTGGGACGGCAATACTTGGCCCATTTGCTGCGTTCCTGTTCATTGGATTGGTGTGGATGCTGCTGTATCTGTCCTTTTTCCCCCAGGCTGTGACGCTTGGAGGATTCAAGCCGCTTGCGGCCGCAATCGTCAGCATACACGTTGTTCGGACCAGCCTCTGGCCAACGCTGGGCCTTTTACTGCTGGTCAATCTGCTGGACGCCGGCCTATCGCTGGTGTGGCACCAGCTTGCCACCGTTGTTCCCATGGGCATGATTGTGGCGATCATCTTGAGCTCGCTCATTGGAACCGGCCTGACTGCGGCGCTGTTTTACTTTTACAGCGACCGGTCGTCCAGGCTCGTACGAATCCAGATGCCCCGCGAGGCCTAGCTCCTCGCTTAGAGAGATAGAAGGACAGGAGTCATGACGGACAGACCCACCAGCTACACCTCAGACGACATCCAGGTTCTGGAAGGCCTGGAGGCGGTACGCCGGCGACCGGGCATGTACATCGGCAGCACGGATCAGCGTGGCCTCCACCATCTCGTCTATGAGGTGGTCGACAACTCCATCGACGAGGCCCTGGCAGGCGTCTGCGACCGGATAGAGATAACCATCCACGAGGACGGCTCCGTATCGGTGGAGGACAACGGGCGCGGCATCCCGGTCGGCATTGAAAAGACCACCGGGCGCAACACGCTGGAGGTCGTTCATACAGTCCTGCACGCGGGCGGAAAATTCGGCGGAGGCGGGTACAAAGTGGCCAGCGGGCTCCACGGCGTGGGGGTCTCGGCGGTGAATGCCCTCTCCAGCTGGCTGGAGGTTGAGGTGCAATACGAAGGGCGGCGCTATTCACAGCGCTACGAGCGCGGGCTGCCCGTCACCGAGGTCACAGAGCTGGGTAAAGCCACTGGCCATGGCACGCGCACCCGCTTTATGCCCGACACCGATATCATTCGCACGCTGGACTATCGCTTCAAAACGCTGACCGGGCGCTTTCGCGAGATGGCCTTTCTTACACGCGGCCTGACCATTCACGCGAGGGATCTCAGAGACGGGCGCGAGGCTACCTACCACTTTGAGGGCGGCCTGAAGGCCTTTATCCATCTACTCAATCGCAACCGCAAGCGGCTGCATGACGCCTTTTATGTCGAAGGTGAGATAGAGGGCACCGCGGTCGAGGTGGCTCTTCAGTACACCGATGGCTATGCCGAGTCGGTGTTCTCCTTTGCCAACAATATCAACACGGTGGATGGAGGCACACACCTCACCGGCTTTCGCAGCGCCCTCACCCGCTCCCTGAACGAGTATGCGCGCAGTTCAGGCATACTCAAGGAAAGCGAAGGAAACTTCTCGGGAGAGGACGTACGTGAGGGCTTGACGGCGATTATCAGCGTGAAACTATCGGATCCTCAGTTTGAAAGCCAGACCAAGGGCAAACTGGGAAACGCCGAAGTTCAGGGACAGGTGGTGAGCGTTTTTGGCGAGGCCTTGAGCAAGTGGCTTGAAAAGGAATCGGCGGCCAAGACGATTATCAACAAGGCCACTACTGCGCGCCGGGCGCGCGTGGCGGCCAGACAGGCCCGAGAGCTGGTATTGCGCAAGACGGCGCTAGAGAGCAGCACGCTGCCAGGGAAACTCGCGGACTGCTCCGAGCGTAGCGCCGATCGCACCGAGCTGTTCATCGTAGAGGGAGACTCGGCCGGCGGATCGGCAAAACAAGGCCGCGATCGACGCTTTCAGGCGATCCTGCCTTTGCGCGGCAAGATTCTGAATGTCGAGAAAAAGCGTATGGACCACGCCCTTCAGAACAATGAAATCAAGGCGCTGATCCAGGCGATGGGATGCGGTATCGGCGCCCAGTTCGACCTGAGCAATCTGCGTTATGGCAAGATCATCATTATGACCGACGCTGATGTGGACGGCGCGCATATCATCACCCTGCTGCTGACCTTTTTCTTCCGGTACATGGACGATCTGATCACGAACGGCCACCTTTTCCTGGCTCAGCCCCCGCTCTACCGCATTACTTCGGGTAAAACGTCAGAGTATGTGTACTCTGAGGAACAGAAGGATCAATATGTAGCGGGACTCAACGGCAATCGCGTAGAGTTGCAGCGCTACAAGGGTCTGGGCGAGATGAACGCCGATCAGCTGTGGGAGACCACGATGGACCCGGCAGGCCGGCAGATGATACAGGTAACCATTGAGGACGCGGCCTCGGCAGACCGTATCTTTGATATGCTCATGGGCAGTGATGTGCCGCCGCGCCGCAAGTTCATCCAGACGCACGCGCGCGAGGTCGAGAACCTCGACATCTGAGTTGCGTGTTCAACGCGCGCTCATACATGACCACTGCATCGCGCCACTGGTTGGCTATTCCCGTTCGCCGCACGCGCGAGCCACGTCTATAATCCACGCCATCTGCTTGATCTGAGGAGCGTTATGCAGCAATACACAGCCACGATCGGCATGGAGGTTCATGCCGAGATACTGACACGGACCAAGATGTTCTGCGCCTGCCCCAACGATCTCGTCTCCGCCCCCCCCAATACGCACACCTGCCCGGTCTGCCTGGGCATGCCCGGGGTGCTGCCGATGATCAACCGCGTGGCGGTGGAGGCGACAGTCCTCACGGGCATGGCGCTGAACTGCACCATTCCGACCTTTAGCAAGTTCGATCGGAAAAACTACCACTATCCCGATCTTCCCAAGGGCTACCAGATCAGCCAGTACGACCTGCCTCTGTGCACCAACGGCTATCTGGACGTGATGGTGGAGGGAACACCACGGCGTTTCGGCATCCGTCGCGTTCACCTGGAAGAGGACACCGCTCGCCTCGTCCACCAGAACGGTGTCAGCCTGGTGGACTTTAACCGGTCAGGGGTCCCGCTGATGGAGATCGTGACAGAGGCAGACATGCACACCGCAGAGGACGCCTATGCCTATCTGGTCAAGCTCCGCCAGATTCTGCGCTATCTGGGGGTCAGCACGGGGAATATGGAAGAGGGCGCCATGCGTTGCGAGGCGAATATCTCCGTGCGGCCAGCCGGTGCTGAGGAACTGGGCACCAAAGTAGAAATCAAGAACCTCAACTCGTTCCGATCTGTCCGCATGGCCATCGCGTACGAATACGATCGGCAAGTGAATCTGCTCGAACAGGGTGGCCAGGTACGCCAGGTCACCATGGGCTGGGATGAGACGAACCATCGCACCGTGTTCCAGCGATCGAAGGAAGGCGCAGAGGACTATCGCTACTTTCCCGAGCCAGACCTGCCGCCGATCGAGATTGACGACAACTGGCGTAATGCCATTCTCGGACGGATGCCCGAGTTGCCCGATGCCAAGCGCGAGCGGCTCGTGGCCGAGTATGGCATCCGCGCTGCCGACGCGGAGCTGCTCACGCAGGATCAGCAGGTCGCTGACTATTTCGAGTGTACCTGTCGGACGACAGCCACAGTGGCACCGCAAACGGTGGCCAACTGGGTGCTCGTGGAGCTCTTCCGTCTGTTGAGTGAAACCGGAACAGAGATCACCAACTGCCAGGTGTCGCCTGAGGCCCTTGGGGAGCTCCTTGTGCTCCTTGAGAACGCAACGATCAACGGAACCACGGCCAAGGAGGTGCTGAGCGAGATGTTCAGTACCGGGCGCAACGCCGAGAAGATTGTCAACAGCCGCGGCCTGGCTCAGATCAATGACGAGGATGCGCTGAAAACCATCGTGCTTGCCGTCCTGGAGCAGAATCCGCGCCCAGTCCAGCAGTATCTGGAGGGCAAGTCACAGGTTCTGGGTTTTCTGGTGGGCCAGGTGATGCGCCAGACGCGCGGCCAGGCGAACGTCGCTGTCGCAACCGAGATGCTCAAGACAGAGCTGGCGGCGCGCCAATAGGCCTGATCTGACAGGTTCCTCATCGTGAGGTCAAGAGACCCTGCGATGGAGGCCGCCCCGAGGCCCGGGCGTGACAGCCAGGCCCCACACACAAGGAGTATGAATGCGCCCGAGGGACTCGCAGCGCGTTGAAACTGGCAAGAGGTCGGCCCGCTTTCTGACCTGGTCTCAAAACCCCGGCATCTTGATGGCAATGGTCGGCCAGACCTTTATCAATATGCTGGGTGTCGGGATCATCGGACCGGTGCTCCCCCTCTATGCTGACTCTTTTGGGGTCAGCGCCGCGATGGTTGGCCTTTTGATCTCGAGCTTTGGCATCGCGCGCATACCGATCAACGTCCCTGCGGGGGCCCTGGCAGAGCGTATCGGACGACGCCCGCTACTTGTGGCCGGACCTCTCCTCATCGCCGTGTCGGCTGTGCTCAGCGGCATGGCCAGCAGCTTCGGTCAGATGATCGTCTTTCGCCTCCTCCAGGGCGTGGGCTCCGCCTTCCAGATGACCGCGAGCATGATCGTTGTGGCGGATATCAGCACGCCACGAGATCGAGGTCGGACGATGAGCACCTATCAGGGTGCCCTCCTACTCGGTACCGGCGTCGGCCCCATAATCGGAGGTCTTCTCGGAGAGCAGTTCGGCTACCGGATGCCCTTTTTTGTCTATGGTGCGCTGGCACTGTGCGCCGCCGCCTGGGCCTTTTTCGTTGTGCCAGAGACCAGCAACCTGACCGCCGCCGATCCCACCAGCAAACCCGTCATCCCAGAGAGAGCAGTAGCGACCTCGCCACGCCCGAACGGACTGACCTTGTTGCGCAACCGTAATTTCCTTCTCATCTCCCTGGTATCCCTGGCGATCTTTTTCACGCGATCTGGCACGCAGAACACCATCCTGCCCTTGTTAGGCAGCGATCGCCTGGGGATAGGCCCCGCCAGGCTTGGATATGCCTTTACCGCCATCGCAGCGATCAACTTTCTCACGATCAACGTCTCTGGCATCCTGTGTGATCGTTACGGGCGCAAGACCGCCATTGTGCCCAGCTGTGTCCTCTGCGGTTTGGCGGTGATCAGCTACGCCCTGGGGCACACCTATCTCCATTTCATGGCCAGCAGCCTGCTGCTCGGCCTGGGTACCGGTGTCGGTGGGCCTGCACCGGCGGCCTACGTCTCCGACCTGGACCTTCCCGGTGGGCGAGGGCTAACGATGGGCATGTTTCGTACCGTCAGCGACGTGGGCATGGTCGTGGGACCGATCCTGCTTGGAGCGCTAAGTGACCGCTTCGATCATGACACGGCACTCTGGGTGAACGGCCTGCTGTTTATCTCGATAGGGCTGGCATTCTGGCTGCTTGCCGAAGAGACGCACGGTCGCGTACGGCCGCCGCGATCGGAAATGCAAGAGGCCGGCTAGAGAGAGCGATCCCACACCCCTCCATCGCGACAGCCAGCAGATCCAGCGCGCCCCAAAGACAGCCGTACAACGGTGCTCAGCAATCGCGGCAGCCCGGCACCATAGCACGGCGCGCTTGCCACACCTCGTCCGGCCAACTCGGTCAACAATTGGGACGCGCCTGTCTGTGTGCTATACTAGAGTCCTCGTAATCGCAAAGATCAAAGGGCACGCAATGGAAATACAGGCAGAAACCCAGCGCAAACAGCTCGTCACAGCAGGACAGGTGATCGCGACGATTTTCCTCGTCGCCGTGCTCGTCGGCATCGGCTTTGCCGCGGGAATGGCGACCATGTGGGTAGCAGGCCCATCAGGGGCCAGCGTCGTCACGGAAGCGGCAGTGGCGACAGAGCCCGCAGTGGCTCCGATCAAGACAGGCATACGCAGCAGCGACCGGGAGCAACTGCTGGACGAGATCACCGGGCTGCTCGAGCAAGAGTACATCGACCCTGAGAGCATCGACCCGGTAGAGATGACCTACGGCGCCGCTGCCGGGCTGGTATCTTCGCTGGGAGATCCGAACACGATGTTTGTCGAGCCTGTTCAGGCAGCGATCATCGAAGAGGACATGCAGGGCTCCTTCGAAGGTATCGGCGCCACGGTCGATCTCGTGGATGGCGTGCTGACGATTGTGCAACCCCTGCCCAACAGTCCCGCTGTCAGGGCCGGAATCCAGGCCGGGGACCGGGTGCTCGCCGTCGATGGGCAATCTATCGAGGGAATGGGCCTCTTGGATGCCATCACGTTGATCCGCGGCCCGAAAGGGACAGTCGTTGCGTTACTTATAGACCGGGACGGCATCGAAGAACCGTTCACCGTAGAGGTTACCCGCGACCAGATAGAAGTCGCCATCGTTGAGAGCCGCATGCTGGACGGGAACGTCGCCTACATTGCGTTGGCCGAGTTCAATGCGGTTGCCCTGGAGCAGGTGCAAAAAGCGCTCCGTGAACTGGACCGAGAGGATCCCGTCGGCCTGGTGCTGGACCTGCGCAACAATCCCGGTGGTTATCTGAATATGGCCATCGAGATCGCCAGCGAGTTTCTGCCGCGCGGAACGCTCGTGGTGACGGAACAGCAACGCGATCAGGAACCCAACGCCTACACGGTGAGGCGAAACGGGAAGGCAACGAACATCCCCCTGGTAGTGCTGGTCAATGGCGGGAGTGCCAGCGCATCAGAGATCGTGGCGGGAGCGATCCAGTATCATGGTCGTGGTGCTCTGATCGGCGTCACCACCTATGGTAAAGGTTCGGTTCAGTCCACGCATACGTTGCGGGATGGATCGAGCCTGCGCGTCACTATCGCCAAGTGGGTGCTCCCCGGGGGGCGCATCCTCGAGGGTGACGGCATCGAGCCCAACGTGGTGGTAGAGATTACGCCAGATCAGGCCGCGGCCGGCGAGGACCCGCAACTGGACCGCGCCGTGCAGTATTTGCTTGAGGAATCCCGCTAGAGGACACGATGGCCAGGAACAAACGCGGAGAGAAAATCGACCAGAGCCCAAACAGGACCATCAGCCAGAATCGAAAAGCGTTTCACGATTACTCCATCTCAGAAACGCTTGAGGCTGGCCTGGCTCTGCACGGGTCAGAGATAAAGTCCATTAGAGCAGGCAGGGTCAACCTGCGCGACAGTTATGTCGCCTTCCGCGAGGGCGAAGCCTGGCTGATAGGCACCCACATCGCCGGCTACAACGAGGCCAGCTATCAGGATCATGACCCTGTGCGCGATCGCAAGCTGCTGCTCCACCGCCGCGAGATCCAGCGTCTGCGCGCTCAGGTGGAACAGCGCGGCTATACCGTCGTGCCCACCCGCCTCTATCTCAAGAACAACCGTGCCAAGGTCGAGATCGGCCTGGCCAAGGGCAAGCACACGTACGACAAACGGGAGAGCCTGCGAGACCGCGACACCGAACGCGAGATCGAGCGTGAGATCAAAGGGCGCCTGCAATAGTCCTTGGAGCCGCCCCCCTGCCCGTCCTCGGTACGCTGCCTTACTTTGACGCTAGCCTCAGAGATAGGGACCGATCAGTGGCCGAAGTATCTCGCTGCGATCTTCGGGAATGCTATCCACCTGGGTAATGATGGCGTTTCGCAAAGCGTCGTGGCAGGTGCAGGCGTGTGCGCTGGCGGCGATGCGCGGCGCACAGGCCGCAATAATGGCCTTGGCATGCTCGACATTCGCCGACATGTTGTTGACCACCATCTCCACTGTCACCGACTCTTCGCTATCGTGCCAGCTGTCATAGTCCGTAACCATCGCCAGCGTGCAGTAGCAGATGCCTGCTTCGCGGGCGAGCTTGGCCTCCGGCAAGGCCGTCATACCGATGAGATCGCCCCCGATCTGCCTGTAAAAGCGCGACTCGGCGCGCGTGGAGAACTGGGGCCCCTCCATGACCACAAGAGTGCCGCCATGGTGCGCGGCGTTCCCCATAGCCTCTTCAGTCACCTCATAGACAATGTGCGCCAGCTCCGGGCAGTAGGGCTCCGCGAAGGAGACATGGGTCACGATGCCCTGACCAAAGAAAGACGGCGGGCGGATCCCCTTGGTACGATCGATCAGCTGGTCCGGAATCACAATGTGCCGCGGCTCGAGTTCAGCCCGAAGGCTGCCCACGGCGCTGATCGACAGGATATGTTGCACTCCGAGCATCTTGAGCGCCCAGATGTTTGCCTGTGACGGCAACTCGCTGGGGCTCAGCACGTGTCCGCGTCCATGGCGAGGCAGAAAGGCGACACGCACGCCCCGCAACGTGCCGGTGACGATCTCGTCGCTGGGATGACCAAAGGGCGTCTCGGGAAACTGTCTCTCGATATCCGTCAGCCCCTCGATCTCGTACATCCCACTTCCGCCAATGACCCCAATCTGAACATCGCCCATGGCCTGTACCTCCCCGTGCGCTTGTGTGGCCATTATACGGGCGCAGAACCGCGTGAACAACCGGCCTGGTCCTGGACCGTGCCCGTCCGCGCCGATCTTATCCGGCAGCAGAGGTTGCACCTAGCAGCCGCTCGTGGTATACTCGTTATGTCGGGGATGAAAGGTCTCGACAGGGAGGGCTGGTCACAGGCTGCAAGCCGAGGTGCCTCAACCTCGCAAATCAGGGGCAAACAATCAAGTGCCAACACAAGCACTACACCGGCATTCGCTCTCGCCGCGTAACAACGGCTGAGTAGAGCCACTGGCGGACAGAGTCCGTCACGTCTGTCCCTCACTTTTCCCGAGAGGGAGGAGCCAGGCGTCGACAAAGTCGGGATGCGGCCGGCTAAAGCCGATACCACCGGTCAAAGATGAATCGGCTGGCGAGGTCCGAAATCTGTCGCTCGAAGACGGGCCCGCGAGATCATAGGAGCGAATAAGCTTGTAGACGTCTCTGGTCGAACTTTCTGGACGCGGGTTCGATTCCCGCCATCTCCACCATCAAGCACCAGGTCCTGTGGTGCGCACAGAGGCCGCCCGATACGGGGCGGCCTTTGTTGCTACAGTCCATGTTTGCCGCACGGAACTCGCCTACCAGCGCAACCCGGGGGCAACAACAGCTAGCGTTGCACCATTGGCAGATACAGCAGCCACACGGGCGTCGGCGGAGGTCTGACGGTCGTTACGGCCGTGCGCGTAAAGGCAAAGCCATCCATAGTGAATTCGACAGGGGCGTCAATGCAGGGGCGTCAATGCACGGGCGTGTATCCACGCCAGCGCCAGAGAACTCCAGATCGTTGTCGACAACAAGTAGACTGGCTTAGCCGGCGGCGATGGAACCATTCCCCAGACCGGCGCGCGTACGCATCCTGATGGAGATGACTAAGTGATCGCGGTCCGAGAGTGACCCTGGGCCGGGGGCGACAGAGTAAGACTAAGCCCGGGCAGCGATCACCTTTGGTGAGGTGTAGCCAGCCCGCCCCACGGGATAGCCTTTGAAGCTCAGTGACATTCGCCGCGATGGCGTCGGAAAGTGGCTATCCCACAAGCGCTACAGATCATCAGGGGACACCAACTACACAATGCAGCGCGCATTGACTTCTCGTGCGGCGCCGGCCATGAGTCCGATGATAAGCAGTAGCGCCAGCAGAGTGCGAACGAGACCGGCCAGAAGGGAACGACCAGGTGACAGTAACTTCAGCATGGCATACCCCTCACTGGTGAGACGGAGGAAGCCGGGAGCAAGGACGGCGCAGGGATCTGGTTAGCTCGTCCAGAACCGCGTGACGTCGTCCTCCCATTCCTGGTATGTATCCCAAAGATTCTGGAAATCGGGACGTTGCTCGTCAAACGCTGAGCAAATGCTCTGAACCACATCGTCGCGCCCACGGACGGTGAGCGAAGCAACCTGGCGAACGTACGTCGCCGCGCGACCATAAAAGAGGGGCAAAAGGGCCTCAATCACCTTATCAGGATCGCCCTCACCCTTGTTGAAGACCGTCGCAAACTCGTAAACCAGGCGAACCCAGAGCGCCACCGGGACAGCCGGAACCTCCGCCCTGTTCAAGGGGATCTCTATCAGGGCAGCGAGCGTTTCGGGTGTCAAGATGCCCTGCCAGTCCGTGATATAGTCCTCAAAACCGGCGCGGAAGGCCTCGTCGAAAGGCATCAAGTCCTGGTCAGAATCTATGGCGCGATCGGGGGCGCGCAGGCCTCGGAAGGGGACATCGCCAAAGGGCACCCCTTGCGTCCAGGTGCGCCGGTAGAGGTTCAGTGCCCGGAACAGTGTGCCGATAGCATGGATAAACCGCTGGTCGCCAGGCGCTGCTGGCTCACCACCACTGGCGCCGCGATAGCCCAGATCAACCTGGGCCAGCCTGAGATGCTCGCTGAGCGCGTGGAGTGCTAACCAGACGTTGATTCCAAAGCGCGATACGTTCGTCTCCCAGACGTCACACTCGGCCAGGTGCACGGCCATGGTGCCGGACACGCAGAACTCGCTTGCCAACGGCTCACGCAGCTCAGAAGCCCAAAACGTGTGGAGAAACGGATAGACGAGATTGTCGGTGAGCGCGGCATCAAGCGCAGACCGCTGGTAACAGGCCATGACGACATCATCACCCTGCAGGACAGGCGTGATCAGGGCGGGAAGCCATTCAGGCTGAATGCCGATCGCCCTGGCCTCCACGACAGCACACGCTCTGGCGCCAAGACGGCCAGCAGCCTCGAATATGCTGCGAATGGCTGTGCCCTTTCCCGTGATACCCTCATAGGTTGTCAGCAGTTTGACAACGTTTTCGGGCACCTCGGCATCCTCCAGGTGTTTGACGGTGTTATCTGACGACCCACCGTCTGCATTCATCAACACCACGCGCAGGTCAGGAAAGTATGCCCGTACTCCCGCTATTACAGCTTCAACAACCTCGCCTATGGTACGGCCGTTGCGATGGCTTGGAATGCCGATCACCAGATCAGCAGTACCGATCTTGCGAATCTTGCGTCGAGCATCCCGGTTCAACGCACTTTCAAACTGCAGAATGCTGTAGACCTGCGATGTCATCCGTCTAGTCCTCGCTGTAAACTACTCGGGGCGACACGATGTATGGCCACCCGACGCGAAGGTAACTGCGCAACCGCCCTCGATCGACTCCCCGAAGGCAGTGCACTTTGATCCTCTGAGGCACATTATACCACAAGACACTGCCCTGGCCGCGGAGAGCCTGCCAGCCTTGTGCGCAGACGCGCTCTTGGCCCTTGCTCCCGAAAGCAAACGGACTGGAAGGCACAGCAGGTTTTTGACAGACTGCAGAGTCAATGGTAGCATCATGGCTCAAGAGATCAGGTGCCTGTTGGGGATACCCCGACAGGCTATATGGCTTTTGGCACCAAGCGCCCGGGATGATGAGTGGATGAGCCTGGAAGAACAGATTCGTAACATACCCGACTTTCCCATTGAAGGTATTCAGTTCAAGGATATCACGCCGCTACTGCGTGATCCTCAATCGCTACGCTCAGCCATCGAGCAAATGGCGGCACGCCGCTCGGACGCTCAGATTGACTGTGTCGTTGGGATCGAAGCCCGCGGCTTTATCCTGGGTGCCCCCCTTGCCTTTCTGTTGGATGCCGGTTTTGTGCCGGTGCGCAAACCCGGCAAGCTCCCGGCCGAGACGGTGGGTGCGGAGTATACCCTTGAGTATGGCGTGAACCGCCTCGAGATGCATCGCGATGCGATCAAATCAGGGGAACGGGTGCTGGTCGTCGACGACCTGTTGGCCACAGGGGGCTCTGCCCGCGCGGCGGCCGAGCTCGTGGAGAGTGTGGGCGGTATTGTCGCAGGCATGTCGTTTCTGGTCGAACTGGGTTTCCTGCATGGCCGCGATAGGCTGACTGACTATGATGTACACTCGCTTATCACGTTCAAAGAAGGATCATGATATGAGCAAGCGTGAGGACAAGATACAGGAGTTGGAGGCCGAGCGCGCACGTACGGTTGAGGAAATGGCGCATCTCCGCGAACAGCTCCAGGAAGAAATCGAACCGGCCTCTGCCACAGATGAGGACTCGGCCGATGCGGCGGCTGCCATCTATGAGCGTGGCAAAGTCATCTCGCTGATTCAGAACCGCGAGGACAGGCTTCGTTCACTCGACGAGGCCATCGATCGTGTTCGCAAAGGCCTGTATGGCACGTGCAAGAACTGCGGCGCAGAGATCGACCCGGAGCGCCTAATGATCATGCCAGAGACCAGTCTCTGTGTGCGCTGCGCGAACCTGCTGGAATCAGGACCGCGCGGCCTGACGCCCCGGCGCCGAGAGCGACCGATCCACGTGGCAGACGACGAAGTCTAGCCAGCAGCATCGCGCGAATCTGCCGCGACGCAGCGGATCTGGATCGTTACGAGACCAATGATTGGGAGGGCCAGATCGCGGGCCCTCCTTTTCTGTACGGCGAGCAACCCGATTGGAGCCCGACTGCGCTGGTGCGGGTTTGACAACGGTTCCCGCTCTGGCCTAGAATGGTTTGGTTTGAGGGCACACACAGGAACACTGGGATCGACGCTGCCATAGAACGTAGACATCCCACCCGACTTCTGATGGTCATGGTGACCCAGTATCGTGCACGGGACCCACGATTGCCAGCATGACGCCAACCAGGCGTCAACACTGTATCTTTTCACTGTTGCGAGGAGGTCAAGATGAGCAAGATGCTCGAGATTCGCTGGCACGGCCGTGCCGGCCAGGGCGTGGTCACAGCGGGTGAATCGCTCGGCGAAGCCGCGATGCACGAGGGCCTGTACTTTCAGGCGTTTCCAGAGTACGGGGCCGAACGCATGGGCGCGCCCATCAAAGCGTACACCCGGTTGAGCGATGAGACCATCGAGGTCCATGCACCGATCCTGGAGCCAGACATGGTGGTCATCGTGAATCCTAACCTGATCGGGATCGTCGATCTGACCGAGGGGCTCAAGCCGGAAGGCACGCTGATCGTCAACACGCCGCAGACGCCAGCCGAGATTCGCGAGCGCCTGGACTATAGGACGGGCACCGTATGGTGTATCGATGCTACTGAAATTGCCATGTCTGAGCTGAGACGCGATATCCCGAGCACGGTTCTTCTAGGTGTGGTCGTCCGGGCTTCCGGCCTGGTAGATCTGGAGGCTGTGGTAGAGGCGACGCGGGAGAGTCTCGGCGGCAAGTTGCGTCCGGAGATCGTGGAAGCCAACGTACGCGCCGTGGAGCGTGCCAATAAGGAATGTGTCAAAGGCTAGCAACGGCAGGCCATAGAGACACCTTCCCAGTACTATTACGAACCTGATCATTGAGGAGGTTGTTCGATGACGACCAAGCATAAAGTCCCACGGCTGGATCTGCCCTGGGAAGAGGTTGCTCCGGGAGGCGTTGTCACCGCAGTCGGCAACTCGGAGACCTATGTGACGGGCACCTGGCGCACCATGCGACCGATTCGAGATGCTGAGCAGTGCACCCAATGCCTCGTCTGCTGGATCATGTGCCCCGATTCGGCCATAACCGTGAAGGATGGCAAAGTGGACGTGTATGATTATGTTCACTGCAAGGGGTGCGGTATCTGCGCCGAGCGTTGCCCCGTGAATATCCGCCAGCCGCACAGCTTCACCGGCAAGCTGGGCAAAGTCATCCAGATGGTGCCCGAATCCGAGTTTGAAGACTATACCTGGTAGGTCCAGAACCCACCTGGAGCATAAGGAGGAAACGAATGGTCGCTAGCAAGTACATGCCTCTGGACGGCGCCAACGCTGTCTCCCAGGCGATGCGTCAAATCAATCCTGACGTGGTTGCTGCCTACCCGATTACACCGCAGACGGCCGTCGTGCAGAACTTTTCGCAGTATGTGGCGGACGGTATCGTCAACACCGAATTCATTCCGGTCGAGAGCGAGCACGCCGCCATGAGTGCCTGCATCGGCGCCTCTGCCGCCGGAGCTCGCGTCATGACAGCCACCGCCGCCAACGGCCTGGCGCTGATGTGGGAGATGCTCTACATCGCCTCGGGTATGCGGCTTCCGATTGTGCTCACCGTGGTGAACCGCGCGCTTTCCAGCCCGCTCAATATCCACTGCGATCACTCGGACGCTATGGGCGCCCGCGATTCGGGCTGGCTGCAGTTCTACGCCGAGAGCGGACAGGAAGCCTACGACAACACGATAAAGTCGCTCAAGATCGCCGAGCGCAAGGATCTGTTGCTCCCGGTCATGAGCTGCCAGGACGGCTTTATCACCGGTCATGGTGTGGAGCGCGTCGGACTACTGCCGGATGAGGTGGTGCAGGAGTTTGTCGGCAGTTATGATCCGGAGTTCTACCTGCTCGACACGGATCACCCCGTTACCATGGGCGCCTGGGACTTTACGGACTATTACTTTGAGCACAAGCGGCAGCAGACCGAGGCGATGAACAACGCCATGCCGATCATCCTCGACGTTTGCGAAGAGTACGAGCGGTTGTCCGAGCGTCCACAGCCGATCCTCGATTGCTACGGCATGGATGATGCCGAATACGCGCTCGTGGTCCTGTCGTCAACAGCCGGAACAGCCCGCTCCGTGGCGCGGCGGATGCGCGCTCAGGGCGTCAAGGTCGGCGTCCTCAAGCCTCGGCTCTACCGCCCCTTCCCTGCAGAGCAGATCGTCGATTGCATCAAGAACTGCAAGGCCGTGGGCGTCCTCGACCGGGCAATCTCCTTTGGCGCTCCTCAAGGCATGGGACCGCTGTACACAGACATCACTGCAGGGCTCTTTAACTCAGGCGTCAGCGGTCTGCCCATTGTCAACTACATCTATGGACTGGGCGGTCGCGACACTACGCCGCCGATGATCGAGTCCGCGTTTGCCGATCTCAAGATCATTGCCGACACGGGCGATCGCGGCGATATGGTGCGCTATCTTGGCCTGCGTGACTAGATACGGGGAGCGGCATCACGTGTCGCGAGATTCCAGCAGCAAGGAGCAACGATAATGACAGACCGAGTGCGCATAAATCTGAGAGATATCATTACCTCTAACGAGAGTCTGGCGGCAGGGCATCGTCTCTGCGCCGGATGTGCCGAACCCACTGCAGTGCGGCAGATCCTGCACGCCATTGACAACCCTGTGGTGCTCGCAACGGCCACCGGTTGTCTGGAGGTCTCGACAACCGTCTACCCCTATTCCTCATGGAATGTGCCCTGGATCCATAGCGCCTTTGAGAACTCGTCGACGACGATCACAGGCGCCGAAGCAGCCTTTAAGGCGCTCAAGCGCCGGGGCAAGATTCCCGAGGATAAGAACATCACATTCATCGCCTTTGGCGGTGACGGCGCGAGCTATGACATCGGATTCCAATACATCTCCGGTGCTCTTGAGCGCGGCCACAATTTCATCTATGTATGCCTCAACAACGAGGCGTACATGAACACGGGCATCCAGCGCTCAAGCGCCACGCCGCGTGGCGCCAGCACAACCACCTCCCCCGAGGGTGAGGTCCTGCCCGGCAAGACGCAGTGGCGCAAGCCGTTTACGCGGATTATGGCGGCGCACGACATCCCGTACGTCGCGCAGTGCTCACCGCACAACTACCGTGACCTCATGCGCAAGGCGAAAAAGGCCTCGGCAGTTGAGGGCCCTGCCGTCTTGAACGTGTTGGTTCCGTGCCCGCGTGGCTGGAGACATGGGGGCGACGAGACCATGTCGATCGCAGAGCTTGCAGTAGACACCTGTTACTGGCCTCTGTATGAGGTCGAGGATGGCAAGACCACGGTCAACTACAAGCCTCGTGACAAAAAGCCTGTAGCCGACTGGCTCAGGCGGCAGGGACGCTTCCGCCACCTCTTCCGCCCGGCAAACGAGTGGATCGTGGAAGAGATCCAGGCCAAGGTTGATCAGGAGTGGGAGCGGCTTTTGGCCGACGAGGCCCACAGCAAGGCCTGATATCCAGTGACAAACGAGGGGCAGCTCACATCGGGCTGCCCCTTATGACAACAGGGAGGCCACAACTTGGCTTCTGGACGCGTCTATACCTCGCAGCACCCACTGGTCAAGCAGAAACTCGCGATTCTGAGAGACAAGACGACCTTGCCGGTCGTCTTTCGTCGTACTGTTTCAGAGATCGCGACACTACTTGCCGTCGAGGCGACGGCCGACGTACGTCTGGAGACATGCCCCGTCACGACACCCCTCGCCGAGACAATAGGGGCACGTATCGCGGAACGCATCGCACTCGTCCCCATTCTGCGTGCTGGACTGGGCATGGTGGAGGGCATCTGGCAGCTTTTACCAGAGGCACAGGTCTGGCATATCGGCGTCTTTAGGGATCATGAGACGCTCAAGCCGGTGCCTTACTACAACAAGCTGCCAGCACAGCCGCGGTTCGATCTGTGCTTTGTATTGGACCCAATGCTCGCCACTGGAGGGTCCGCGATTGCCGCGGTAGACATGCTCAAAGAGTGCAGCATCCCCAGGATAAAGTATCTAGGCATCATCGCCGCGCCCGAGGGTGTCAAGGCTCTGACTGCAGCTCATCCCGATGTTGATATCTATCTGGGTGCCATCGATGACCACCTCACGCCCCCTCCCTCCTCGCCAGATGATCCGCCGGAAGGCTATATCGTACCGGGCCTCGGCGATGCGGGCGACCGGCAGTTTGGGACGCTCTGAAAGGCGGCGCTAACGTGCCCATCTGGCTGTTTGTCGGCGTCTTTGCGGCGGCCTGGTTTATCGTGGTCCTGATCACGCCGCAGGCCATCAAGCTCGGACGCCGGCTGGATATCGTGGATCGCCCGGGAGGCCGCCGCACACATCAGGGTGAAATCGTCCGCATCGGCGGCCTGGGGATCTTTCCTGCCTTTGCCGTCGCCGCCCTTATCCCGGTCCTCCTCGGCAGCCCCAGGGACGACGTACTGGAGCTGACACGTCTGACGGGCGTCCTGCTCGGGATGGCGATCATCTGGATCGTGGGCCTTGCCGACGACCGGTACAAACTGCCTCCGGCAGCTCAACTCGGCGGCCTTGTTCTTGGCGCTGTCGTTGCTATTCTCTTCAAGGTATTCGTGGAGCGCTTTAACAACCCGCTCACCGATCAGCAGATCGTGGTGGACTGGTATCTGATGTTGCCTATCAGCCTGGCCTGGATCGTGGGGCTGACCAACATGGTCAACTCGATCGATGGGCTGGATGGCCTCGCGACTGGCGTAACGGCCATCGCAGCCGCGGTCCTGTTCATTCACATGCTTCGCCTGGGACAATACAGCGTCTCGCTGCTCCCGCTGGCACTCCTGGGATGCTGCCTAGGATTTCTGCGGTTCAACTTTAGCCCTGCCCGCATATTCCTCGGGGGCGGCGCCTATGTGCTGGGGTTTGGGGTCGCCACGCTGTCGATCGTCTCTGGCGCCAAGGTCGCCACAGCGCTGCTGGTGATGTGGCTACCTATCGTGGATCTGATCTGGCAGATCTATTCACGGTGGAGGCGAGGCCAGCCCATCTCGCTGGGAGACCGGGGGCATCTGCACTTTCGGCTTCAAGACCTCGGTTGGTCCCAACGGCGCATCGTCATGATGTACTATGGCATCACGGCTTTTCTGGGCGCGGTTGGACTTGTCGTGCCCAACAGGATGCTCAAGTTCGGCACACTTGTGGTCTTTGGGCTGGCCTTTGCCTGGTTCCTGGCCTCGGTCGCACGCTCCGGCGGCGATGACATACCCGCCGGGGACTAGGGTCGAGGCCCTGGGCCTAAGCCCTGCTCCGCCAGATAGTCCGCGAGTTCGCCGATGCGGTCAAACCTAAAGTGCGGTACCGGTCTGGGGTCCACGACATCGTCGGTAACGATGGCAAGCAACTCTTGCGCAGAGGCGATCGGCTCGATCCCCGTAGCCGCACGCATGACCTCGATCTTGGGACAGGCCTCACGTTTGAACCCTTCCGCGATCACCACATCGATGCCGGGGTCCAGACGCGCAACGATGTCTGCGAGAGTCACTTCCTGCACAGTCCGCTCAAGCCAGGCCAAAGCGCTCTTGCTGGCGATGACAACCGTGTCGCTGCCCGCCTGAGCAAAGCGCCAGGTATCGGTCCCGGGATGGTCGAGGTCAAACCCTTCACGCGAATGCTTGACGACCGCCACGCGCGCACCTCGCCGTCGGAATTCCTGTACCAGGCCTTCCACCACGGTCGTCTTGCCTGCGTTGTGCCAGCCCACTATCGCGAACAAGTGATTCATGTTCCCCCTATAGAACGCATCAAAGGCCTTTGATGCGAGCGATTATACCACGCTGCGCACGACCGTGCTCCAAAATCCGTTGACACCCACCTGTCCGTACGCTATGATGGTAGGGAGTTGACAGCAGCTAACCGTGCCTGGTAGCGTCCCTCTCCTCTCAATGTGAACGCGAGACACACATGGTCGGGGGTACCCTTCTCAACGAACTGCGGCGCATCGATGGCTCTCTGGTGCAAGCCGCCAGAAGGCTGTACGAAGAGCGCGTGCCAGACAATGGGGAGTTTCGTGGCCTATTTATTACCGATCATGAGTTTCTTGAACTTTTATCGCAACCATTCGGCGCATCACTGGTAACTTCTGCTCCCGTTGCGTTTCCATCGCCTGCTGAAGAGGATCGCTGGACGCACCTGCGACGTGTCTTTGGTCTGAGCGCGAGCGAGTCTCAGATACTGCTCATCTGTCTGTTGCCCGAGTTCGACCTGCGTTACGAGCGCATCTTTGGGTTCCTCCAGGACGACGTTACCTGCAGACGCCTCACCGTTGACCTCCTCCTCGCCCTGCTGTGGCCTGATCTTGGCGCACGGCTGGCCGCGCGCGCCCTCTTTCACGGTGAGGCCACCCTCTCGCGTTACGGGCTCATGGTCCTGTCACCGCCCGCTGAGGGTCCCGATACGCTCTTGAGACGTACGGCCCAGGTTGCCTCGCAGGTCGTTCGCTTTTTGCTTTCGCCAGACAAGGAGGGGCCAGCCTCGGCTTTACCCTACTGGAGGGGCGAAGATAGCACCTGGCTGCCCGATCTATACCCGGCAGAGGCACATGAGGCGATCTGGTCACTGATCACCAGTGGCGACCGTCCGCTGTGGATCCAGGTGCGTTCCGATCGCTCCTGGACAGCACGCGCTCTGGCCCAGGACAGCGCTGCACAGCAGGCTCGCCCCATGCTGACGCTCGCCATCGACGATTCGGATCAGCAAGAGGCAGTGCTGCTGCGCGTGCAGCAAGCCGCGCGAGATGCCCTGTTGTACGACGCTGTCCTGTATGTTGAGATCACGGATCGGAGTGCCTCTGACGACAGCTATGCCGCGTCTGAATGGGCAAGCCTGCTGGAACACCCCGGGCTCACCGTGGTCTGGCACGCACCCAGGCACACGAGCCTGCCGCAGCCGGCTTCGGGTGCCGTGCGCGTGGCGGTTCTCGACCTGCCGGCACCGGACTATGAGGGACGCCTGGCGCTCTGGCAGCGCGCTCTTGAAGGACACGCCCTGGCCGATCCCGGCGACCTGCCAGTTCTGGCGGCACGCTACAGGCTCGATGGCGGGCAGATCCAAATAGCCGCCCGGGGCGCCGCGGAACATGCCTGGCAGCGTCGCTCCTCGGAGCCTGTCATCGCCTTTGATGATCTGGCGGCCGCCTCTCGCGCCGTGAGTGCCGTGAGGCTGGGCGATCTTGCCAGCCAGATCGTCGCCAGACACACCTGGGAAGACCTCGTCTTGCCTGCCGACCGCACGGCTCAGATCCACGAGATGTGCGACCAGTTTCGCTTCCGCCACGTGGTCTATGGGGCCTGGGGCTTTGGACGCCAATCAGCCCGGGGCCAGGGCCTTTCAGCCCTGTTCGCAGGGCCCTCGGGCACCGGCAAGACCATGGCCGCAGAGGTGATCGCCACTGATCTGGCGCTGGACCTGTACAAGATCGATCTTTCGGGCGTGGTCAGCAAGTACATCGGCGAGACCGAAAAGAACCTGGACAGGATCTTTGATCTGGCCCGTGACTCGAACGCCATCCTGCTGTTTGACGAGGCCGATGCGCTCTTTGGCAAGCGCTCCGAGACCAAAGATGCCCATGACCGGTACGCTAACATCGAGATCAGCTACCTGCTGCAAAAGGTGGAAGAGTACGACGGCGTCGTTATTCTCACCAGCAACCTGAGACAGAATCTGGACGAGGCTTTTCTCCGCCGCCTGCAGTTCAGTATCGAGTTTCCGTTTCCAGACGAAGCCTCGCGCCGCCTCATCTGGGAGCGCACCGTCCCTGCGCAACTGCCCCTGGCGGATGATGTGGATTTTGGCTCGCTCGCGGGCCGCTTTCGGCTGTCGGGCGGGAGTATCCGTAATGCCCTCGTGAACGCCGCTTTTTTGGCGGCCAGGGATGGCGAGATCGTTGCCATGCGTCATCTTCTGTGGGGCGTGCGCCGCGAGTTTCAAAAGCTCGGTAAACTGATCGATGAAGATCACTTTGGAATGGAACTCGGCCGTCGTGTCGTGGCAATCCACGACGCGTCATCGAGGAGGTCGGGACGATGAGCACTGATCGTGAATGGATCCGCACAAGAAGTAGACTGGCTGCACGGCAGCCCTCCGAAAGCATCGACGCTGAACCGTCGTCACGCGCCCGGCCATCTCGTCTCGCACGGGTGCTAACACCGCACGTCCTGCGCGAGGTCGCCCGGCGCGCCGGCAACCGGATCGCGCGGCGCTTTGCACAGGAAGACGCCTTTGTGGCCCCCCAGCATGTGGAGCGCGCCATCGATTCCCAGTCTGGATCGGGTTCAGCCATGGATCACACGACCAGACTGAGCATGGAAGGGGCCTTTGGCGCCGACTTTTCCGGGGTTCGCATACACAACGACTCTGAGGCTGACACGCTGAACTCTGAGCTATCGGCACGGGCCTTTACGCGGGGCAACGACATCTTTTTCTCCGCCGGCCAATACAGCCCTGCGACCGGAGACGGGCAGAGCCTGCTGGCTCACGAGCTTACACATGTCGCACAGCAGGAAGATGGCGCCAAGCTGGATGTGGGCGCGGCCAATGACCCCGCCGAGCTCGAGGCGGACGCCATTGCCGATCAGGTAGTACAGCGCCTGGCCAGCAGGACGCCAGGCACCGGGCCGGACTCTGTCCAGCGACAGACCGATCCAGAGGAAGAGGAGGAGATGGAAGAGGTTCAGATGCTGCGTCGACAGGAAGAGGAAGAGTTGGAGGAGGCATAGCCCGGACGGGTAACACCTCGGCGCGTCATCGCAGGCTAGTCAGGCGTTAGGGCTAATTCGAGGCAAGGAATGATCAACCAGCTCGATGAGACCATCCGGAATCTGGTGCTAGAGCACGGTAACTTTGACACTGACAGTGTCACGGTGGGCTTTGACCAGCCTACCGGTGACTGGGCTGCCGGACTGACGCGCCCTACGATCAACTTTTACCTCTACGACATCCGAGAGAATACAGAGCTTCGTTCACAGGAGTGGATCGTCGAGCGCGATTCCGAAGGGCAGGTTAGCAAACGGCTGGCACCTCTGCGTTACGATCTCTCCTACCTGGTAACCGTCTGGACCCAGAATCAGGTTGAGGACGAACACGCGATTCTGTGGCGTGTGCTGGGTGCCCTGGCCGCTAACCCGACGCTGGGCACGGACATTCTGGAGCCGGGTCTCCGGAACCAGCCCTATCCGGTACATGCGCGCACTGCCCAGCCTTCGCGCGCCATTGAGAATCTACCGGACCTCTGGGGCGTCATGGAGAACCAGCTGCGGCCCTCGATCAACTATACCGTTACGCTGGCGATGGAGCGTGCCGTGGCCTTTACGAGCCCGTGGGTCATCTCTCGGCGCGTGGACATGCTTGACCGCAACGCTGCCGAGGCCACGCGGTCGACGACGTTTGAGATCGCGGGCATCGTTTTTCAGGCCAAGGGTGGCGCCGCCTTACCCAGGGCCACGGTTACCGTGATAGAGACGGGGCAGACTTGCCTCACCGACCACTTTGGACGCTATCGCTTTGGTGGGCTTTCGGGCGGAGAATACCGGCTCAGAGTGCAGGCGGATAGCCGCGAGGCGACGCACCGCGTGCCCGTGCCGCCGCAGAGTCTGGAATCATACGACCTCGAGATATAGCCACCACAGGAAAGGAGGGTGTCGCTCTATAGCCCCGGATCAGCGGACCTCGTTGCACGCCGGTCATGTCCCCGGCCTGCTATCAATCAAAGGATAGAGAGATGCCAACTTATCTGTCACCTGGTGTTTACATCGAAGAACGCGAGGGCGGAACCCGGCCCATCGAGGCCGTGGGGACGGCCGTCGCGGCCTTTATCGGCTTTACCGAAAAGGCTGAGGAAGCCAGCAATGGCGAGGTGACCTCGCTCCAGAATCGCCCCGTGGCCATCACCAACTGGACCCAGTACACCGAGAAATTCGGTGGGTTTGTCGAGGGTGCCTACCTGCCCTATTCGGTCTATGGTTACTTTGCGAACGGAGGCGGTCGCTGCTACGTGGTCTCTGTCAAAACGCTAGGCGCCTCTATGGACGAAAGGCTGGCCACGCCGGCTGTCGCGGCACTACCGGCGCGCGCGGAAGGGGGCGGCGACACGCTGCAGATCAAGGCCAGGTCTGGCGGCCCCAGCGGCAACGAGATCAAGGTCACGGTGCGCGAGCCTGAAGACCCGGCCGCCGACACCTTTACGCTGATCATCTCGGCTCCCGGCGGCACAGAGACCTTTGGGGATCTGACTCTGGGCAAGGGCGATCAGAATGTCGAGACGGTGGTCAATACACGGTCTCGGTTCATCACCGTGCAGGTGCAGAGCACCAAAGGCACCCTGGCGGAGCGTAAACCGCAGGCGGGCGAGTACAGCCTGCAGGGCGGCAAGATCGAGACCACGGCGCTGACAGTCGCCGCCTATCGCGGCGAAGTGGCCGAGCGCACCGGACTGGGTGGCCTCACCCCCTTAGACGAGGTCACAATGGTGGCCGTGCCGGACCTGATGCAGAGCTTCCAGTCCGGCGAGATGTCGCTGCAGGATGTCCAGGCGGTACAGCAGGCGCTGTACGAGCACTGCGAGCAGAGCAAGTACAGCTTTGCCATTCTGGACTGCCCGCCGGATCTCAGCCCTCAGGCGATGCTTCAATGGCGCCAGTCCAGCAACTATGACACCAAGTACGCCGCCCTGTACTATCCCTGGATCGAGACCGCAGATATGGTCAAGGGCAAGGGAAGCATCCGCATTCCGCCTTCAGGGCACATTGCGGGCGTCTATGCGCGCAGCGATGCCGAGCGCGGGGTGCACAAGGCCCCGGCCAACGAGGTGATCCGTGGCGCCACTGGCCTTCCCGTTCAGCTGACACGAGGCGAGCAGGATGCGCTGAACCCCATCGGGGTGAACTGCATCCGTGCCTTCCCGGGCCGCGGAATCCGCATCTGGGGCGCCCGCACGCTGAGCAGCGATCCGGCGTGGCGATACATCAACGTACGCCGCCTCTTTAACATGGTGGAGGAATCCATCGAGCGCGGCACGCAGTGGGTCGTCTTTGAACCCAACGATCAGGACCTCTGGGCACGCGTCAGACGGGATGTGACGGCCTTTTTGCGGACGGTGTGGACCTCCGGAGCGCTCTTTGGCACAACCCCCAATGAGGCGTTTTACGTCAAGTGCGACGAGGAACTGAACCCGGTCGAAGTCCGAGACCTGGGCCAGCTGATCATCGAGATCGGCATTTGCCCGGTCAAGCCGGCGGAGTTTGTGATCTTCCGTATCAGCCAGTGGGCGGGGCCCGCCGCGGCCTAGCGCCAGCCCAGCTCTAAGCAGAGCAAGGAGAGCGATCCATGACGGACCGAAAAGATCCGCTTGTTGGTTTTCACTATGCGATTGATGTCGCTGGCGAGGTCACCGGGTACTTTACCGAGTGCTCCGGCATCGGCTCAGAGAACGAGGTCATCGAGCACAAGGTCGTCGATGAAGCTGGGCGTGAGCATGTGCTCAAGATCCCCGGCCGGCTCAAGTGGGAGAACATTACGCTCAAGCGTGGCATCACCGACAACATGGACATCTGGGACTGGCGTGAACTGGTCGTCCAGGGCAAGGTCGACGATGCTCGCCGCGAGGGATCGATCATCATGTTCGATCAGGGCCTGAACGAGGTGGCCCGCTGGAACTTTGAGAAAGCCTGGCCTGTCAAGGTGTCCGGCCCGTCAATCAAGGCGGACAGCAATGAGCTGGGGGTCGAAGAACTCGTGATCACCCATGAAGGTCTGTTCCGCGTAAGCTAAACCGGAGGCCCTCATGCAGACAGAGTTCCCGTTCGAGCTGCCGCGCGGCTATGTTGACGGAGAGGGGCGCGTCCATCGCCAGGGCGTCATGAGGCTGGCCACGGCAATGGACGAGATCGCCCCGCTCCGTGACATGCGCGTGCGGTCCAATGAGGCGTACCTGGCGATACTGCTCCTGTCACGAGTGGTCACACGCCTCGGCGATCTGGACCAGGTCACGCCTCATGTGATCGAAAACCTGTTCGCGGCTGACATGGCCTACCTGCAAGACTTTTACAGGCGCATCAACGAGACGGGCGCCAATACGATCGAGGTGGAATGTCCGAACTGCCATACGGTCTATCGACAGGAAATCGTGCCACTGGGGGAATGACACGCTACCCCCTCGACCGGATGCTCGAGGAGGTAGCGTATCTGGCTTATCACTTGCACTGGTCACGCGACGACATACTGTCACTTGAACATCCTGAGCGCCGGCGATGGGTGCGCGAGGTGGACAGGATTCACACCAATGAGGTCGGGACTTGATGGAACGTCCGGATGCCCATCCCGCCTATCGCTTTAGCGTCCAGATCGATGGCCTTCCGGGAGCGACATTCACCGAATGCACCCTCCCGGCACTGGAGGTAGAGATCCAGGAGCAGAAGGAGGGCGGCTATAACGTGGGTTCGCACCCGCTACCGGGGCGCGTTCGCCGAGGCACGCTGACGCTCAAACGAGGCGTAGCCACCGGCAGCGACCTGATGGCCTGGTACACCCAGGTGATACAGGGACAGCTGATGGCAGCCCGAAAGCAGGTGTCAGTGACGCTGCTAGACGACACCGGTGAGCCCGTCATCCGCTGGGACTTTCACATGGCCTTTCCCACCAAGTGGAGCGGCCCCGAGCTCAGTGCGGGCAGTTCGGCGATCGCGATAGAGTCGCTGGAATTGGCCTACGAGATGGTGACGGTGTCATGACAGACGGAGGCGGCCTGCGACTTGTCAGCGTGGCTTTCGGCCGGCACATCAAGCGCCGGTATGTGATATCAGAGCCGCAACCGGGGGCTCTGCAGCGGCAGACCACGCGATACACTCCCATGACGTTGACAAGGCGTCCCGTCGTGCAGAGTATTGCCAGGCCAACGCCGGCGCGCGTGGCGCCGGTCATTGAACGCGTCATCGAGCCGGCCCGGCCTGCCCCTGTACCGGCTGCAGAGCCATCGCAATCGACTGCGCCTGTGATCTCGACCCCGGAAGTAGGCCTGGTCGAGCCCAGCCCTGGCCGCGCTCCCGGCTTGACCGGTGACGCACCCCCTCTGGTCGCAAGCGACACGGGTCCCCTTTCGCTGTCAGCAGAGCCACCTGCGCAGACGCCGGCCCCATCCCGTGCCAGCTTTACCATGGAAGAGGTACGACGAGCGCTCCAGCGGCCCCGGACCCAAGCGTCAAGCCAGACCTCACCAGGTACCCAGGCCGCCCGGCAGGCACCAGGAGGCGCGCGACCCTCGGGCATGCCGCCTGTCACGCATACCGCCCCCACCCCGCGAGCCAGGCCGGTATCGCAGCTCTACGAACAGCCGCCGGTGCAGCAAGCCGGCGCGCCAGCGGAAACGGCCCGAACACCGGCTGCGCGAGGGCCAGCCCGTGCCGAGAGCACAGCGGACAGGCCGACTTCTCAGCCCGCAGCGCCACCGACCCGGCGTACCGCGGAAACGCAGAGCACGGTTTCGATGACGAACGCAGCCGCATCGTCGGAGGTTCAGGGGCCAACGACGCCCGACACGGTCGGGCGCGAGATGGGCGCGCCGGGTTCGGATGCTGGGACACCAAACGTGCCAGTAAGGCCCGTTACTGATCTTGCGGACGCGACAGCCGAGACGCCGTTGCCAGTGGAAGCGAGAGGGGCGAGCCCCCCGGACGCATTTACCTCCGCACAACGGCTGCGGCGCGAATCCGGCGTGATCCCCCAGGCAGAGCCGGTTTACCATGCGCCTGACGAGGTATCTGCTGCCGCCGGCTCCGCCGCCGCGCCTGATGCGGCGCGCGAACAGGCGGCTCGCCCGGCGGATATGCAGTCGGCACTGAGCGATAGCCAGCCCATGCCCGAAGAGCCCATCGCGACCGCGCCAGCCGTTCCGCTGCAGCCTGATGCCGTCGAGCGGTCCGCTTCGCGCCCAGAGCCTGTAGACGCTTCACGTCCGGCCTCAGCCGCCACTGGCGCAGAGGAAGGACAGGGGGAAGAGACGTCGAGCGGACGGGAGGCGCAATCCTTCCAGACACAAGAGGAACCGAGCGTGTCGCCAGTAGAGCCGCCTGTCAGGCTCAGCCCCGATGTGGAGGCACCAGCCGTCACCGCGACGGCCGGAGAGCGGCGCACACCCGGTGCGGAAGATGCTCCTCTGCAGAGCGTCCCTGCGAGCTTTGATCTGGCCGAGGCCTACCGGGCGCAGTTGCAGCGCTTTGCGACTGAGGCAAGGTCCGAGCCTGAAGCAATACCGGCCTGGCCTGAGCCATCTCCAGCACAGCCTTCGCCCTCCGGCGCGCCTCCCATCGAGCCGCAGACACTGCGCGAGTCGTCGCAATGGGTACAGGAGGTGCCACCGGCCCAGACGCCGCCAGCCTCAGCACCGGGACCTGCGATGTCCGGCGTGACGCCGACATCGCAACATCCGCCTGTGCGCAGGCAGACCGGTTACTCTGACCACCGTCCTCCCCTTCCGGCTACGGCTGAGCAACACAGGTTGACGGCCGGCGCTCTGCAGCCACTTCCAAGGCAGGTACTGCCTGTCGATCAGGTGGTCGCATCGATGGCTGCACCAACGCGCGTCACACGAGATCGACAGGACTGGCCAGGCCAGCCGATTCGGCGCGCAGAGGCGCCTGCGGATTCAACCCGAGCAGATTCCTCTACGGAGACTGCCCCGGCAGAATCTGAGCAGTCTCCGCAGGCGGAACGAGGTCCAGATATCGATGAACTGGCGGAACGTGTGTTCAGCAAGCTGAGAGATCGTTTGCGTGTCGAGCGTGAGCGTCTGGGTGGCTCGCGCCTGCGCTAAGGAGAACCATAGAGATGCCGACAACACGAGGAGGTCTGGCGCCCGCGGTGCTCGTGAACAAGAACACGGGGGAATCTGTACCCTGCATGTTCAACCCGTACGAGTACACCATCGCCAAGACCAACTCCTACGAGCAGGCAGACACCAAAGGCAAGAATATCCCGCACATCCGGTTCCAGCAGGGCGGCGCACAGACTCTGACGTTGCGCCTGCTCTTTGACACGCTGGACCTGGGCCAGGATGTCCGCTCTCTGACAGCGCGTCTCTGGAACATGATGATGGTGGACGACTCGCGCACGGACCCGCGGACGGGCAAGAGTGAACCGCCCCATTGCATGTTCATCTGGGGCGCCTTTACCTTTGAGGCCGTCATCACGCAGATGAGCGAGCAGATCGACCTGTTTCTACCCTCCGGTACCGCGGTACGCAGCACGATCCAGATCAGCCTGCAGCAGGTGAGCGATGCCTTTGACATTCTGGGGCAGAACCCCACGTCCGGCGGCGGGATCGCCCCGACCACGCGCACGCTCGATGCGGGCGACCGGCTCGATCTCATTGCCTATGACGCGTACGGAGACAGCACCAAATGGCGTCAGATCGCGGAGGCCAACGGGATAGACGATCCTCTGCATCTGCGCGCCGGACAATTGATCATCATCCCGCCGATGGAATAGCAGCGAGGTTATCAGTGTGACCCGCGATGCCGCCCTGAGTCGACAACTCTATGTCAAAATCAACGGGACCTCGCTCCAGACTGCCGTCATGGATGAGCTCTACCGGGTCGAGGTCGAGAGCAGCCTGACGCTCCCGGCGATGTGTGTGCTGAACGTGCACGACACGGGAGCCGAGCTGATCAACAACGGGCCCTTTGACCTGGGTGCCAGCCTCAAAGTGGGTGTCGCTGACGAACACGGTCGCGGAGAGACGGCGCTCTTTGACGGCGAGATCACCGGGATCGAACCTGACTTTCGTGAGGGCACAGTCGCCGATCTGGTGGTGCGCGCCTACGACCGCTCGCATCGCCTGCACCGGGGCGCCATCACCAAGACCTACACCAATATGACGGACAGTGCCATCGCGTCCGATGTCGCCAATCAGGTGCAGCTGCGGGCTGACGTTGAGGCGACGTCGACCGAGCATCAACACGTGTTTCAGCACGGGCAGACGCACATGGCCTTTCTGCGCGAGCGGGCGCGCAGAATCGGGTACGACGTCTTTGTCGAGGGCCGCACCCTCTGCTTCAAGGCGGGTACGACACAGGGCGACACGGTCAACCTTGAGTGGGGCGAGAACCTGCGCAGCTTCCGTCCTATCCTCAGCCTTGGTGAGCAGGTGAGCGAAGTAGAGGTGCGGGGCTGGGACCCCTCCACGAAGAACGAGATCGTCGGGCGCGCGACATCGGGTGAGGCGGCGCCATCGATCGGAGAGCAAGGCACGGGCGGCAGCCTGGCAGAGAATGCCTTTGGCAGTGCCACCGAGCTGACCGTCTCCACCAGTGTCGCCGACCAGACCGAGGCGGATGAGCTGGCCCAGGCCATACTGAACAAGTACGACGGCGCCTTTGTGGAGGCGGAAGGCGAGTGCTTTGGCATGCCCGAGTTGCAGGCCCGCAAGATGGCGAACATCACCGCACTGGGAAACAGGTTTAACGGCACGTATCGGGTCACCACGGCCAGACATGTGTGGAATACAGAACGCGATTATGTCACGTACTTTACTGTGCGGGGCCGCCGTGACGACACACTGGCGCGATTGCTCGACAGGGATGAACGTCCGACCACCACGTGGCCGGTGATGACTGGCATCGTGACCGATGTGGATGATCCAGACGAGATGGGACGCGTCACGGTGAGGTTCCCGTGGCTGAACCCGGACCTGAGCAGCCACTGGGCGCGAGTGATTGGCACGGGCGCCGGCCCGGATCGCGGTATCTACTGGCTGCCAGAGGTCAACGACGAGGTCCTGGTGGCCTTTGAGCAGGGGGACATCGGACGTCCGGTCGTGATTGGCGGCCTCTGGAACGGCCAGGATGCCACACCGATCGACAAGGCCACATCGGTAGCCAACGGGAGTATCGTCCAACGCGCCCTGGTCACACGAGTGGGACACAAGATCACCCTGGCGGAGGAAAACGAGGCCTTTGTCCAAATCGAGACCGCCGGCGGTCATATCCTCGTCTTGCACGATGACGACGGCAAGGTGGAGATCACGACCTCGGGAGGCGCCGTGCTATCTCTGGATGATAACGGACGTAAAATCACGATCAAGGGCGATGGTGACCTGGAGATCGAGGGGGGCACGAACGTCAGCATCAAGGCCGGTGCCAACATGGAGATAGAGGCCAGCGGCAACCTGACGATCAAAGGCGCCATGATCCAGCTGAACCCATAGCAGGCGAGAATCATGCCAGCGCAGCCGATCGCGAAAATGGGGGACACGGTTACCGCGATGGACACCCACATCGTGATGGTGCCGTCGCCTGGGGGCCCTGTGCCAACGCCGACGCCGGGTCATCCGTTCAACGGCATGATCAACGGAGGGCTTAGCAGCAACGTGATGATCGGCGGGATGCCGGTCGCGACGGTCAATAGCACGGCGCTGAACCAGCCGCCGCACATCCCGATCGGCGGCCCAAGCTTTCAGGTGCCGCCCACCAATCAGGCCACCATCATGATGGGCAGCACCACGGTGCTGGTCAATGGGCAGGGAGTCGCGCGGAACGGGGATCCCGCGCGGACCTGCGATGACATCAACCCGGCCCCGGCTGGAACGGTGCTCGCCACGGGCACCGTCATGGCCGGAGGGTAGCGGGTTCGTTCAGCAGCGATAAGGAGCATCACGTGTCGGACGACATCATCGGCAGAGGTTGGGCCTTTCCCCCACGGCTGGACCATCGCGGGCGCATGGCCACCGTATCGGGGGAGCAGGAGATCGAAGAGTCCATCCGCATCATTTTGATGACCTCCCCTGGCCAGCGCGTCATGCGCCCAGAGTTCGGCTGCCGCCTGAATGAAATCGTCTTTGCGCCCAACAATCTACAGACCATCGCCCAGGCCGAGCGCTTTGTGCGGCTGGCCCTGGGGCGCTGGGAGCCGCGAATCCAGGTCGAGCAGGTGAACGCATCCCCTGACCCGGAAGACGCAGCTCGCATGTTAATCAATGTGCGGTACACAATCCGATCTACCCATTCCAGCCGCAGCCTGGTGTACCCCTTTTATCTGATTCCCGAGGAGTAGCGCCACTATGCCGTTACCCACGCAGCCGCTCGATGATCGCTCCTTCCAGGACCTGGTCGATGAGGCCAAGAGGCGCATTCCGCTTTATTGCCCGGAATGGACGGACCACAACGTCAGCGACCCGGGCGTCACTCTGATTGAGTTGTTCGCATGGATGGTCGACATCCTGCTCTACCGGGTCAACCAGATGCCAGCGCGGCACTATATCGAACTGCTCAACCTGCTCGGCATCCAGCTCGAACCGCCCCAGGCGGCCGCAGTTCCAGTGACCTTTTATCTCTCCGCGCCGCAACAACAGGTCATCACGGTCCCGCGAGGCACCGCCACAGCCACTTCACGGGCTGGCGGCGGCGAGGCGGTGGTCTTTACCACTGAGGACAGCCTGGAGATCCGCCCCGCGCAACTGCAGCACATCGTCACGCGCTATCGCAGCGCCGACGGCGGCATGGCCTATCACGAGGTGCCCCTGGCCCGGCTGAGCGGCGAGTTCTCCGTATTCAGCCCGGACCGCCCCGCCGAAGGCGACGCACTGTACGTAGGTTTCGACGTGAATCTGGACCATCACTATGTCGGATTGGATATGACGGCCGTGCGCGCAGGAGGGCTCAACATCATCCCCGAGTCTCCGCCGATCGTCTGGCAGGCGTGGACCGCCGATGGCTGGCGCGATACGGATGTTGAGGAGGACTCGACCGGCGGTATGAGCTTTACCGGACAGGTACGGATGCACTTGCCGGTTTTGTCGCGCTCCGAGATCAATGGCATCGAGGCCTACTGGATCCGCTGTCAGGTGACGCCGCCAAGTGAGGACCAGCGCCCCTACACTACTTCGCCTATTCTGCGACGCCTCGAAATGGTCACCTGGGGCGCGACCGTGATGGCCTCGCATGCCACAGAGATCGCGAACGAGGCCATGGGAAGAAGCGACGGGTCCCCGGGCCAGGTATTCCATCTGGAACACACGCCGGTCTTGCCGCGCCACCCGGATGAGCGCGTCGAGATCTGGATGCCGGGCATGGAAGGGTGGGAGCCGTGGGAGGAGGTCGAGGCACTGGCCGAATCTGGCCCTCAGGACCGGCACTATACGCTGGACAGCGCAACCGGGGAGGTGCGCTTTGGACCGGCACTCAGGCAGCGCGACGGCACAGTGTTGCGGTACGGCGCTCTGCCGCCGCGCGGGGCTGAGCTCCGCTCTTCGCGATACCGCTATGGCGGCGGCACGGCAGGGAATGTGCGGGCGGCCTCGATCACCGAGCCGCGTGCCGCGCTGGCATACATCGACCGCACCTCAAACCGCACCGCAGCCCAGGGCGGCTTGGATCAGGAGACACTGGACCATGCCATGTTCCGGGCCCGCCACCTCCTGCGGTCGCGCTATCGTGCGGTCACGCCGGAAGACTACGAGTTCCTTACCCTGGATACCTTCAAGGGCGAGGTCGCCCGTGTGTGTTGCCTCCAGACGGCCCTTGCGGGCATGGGAGCGGACCGCAGTGGCCCCGGCCAGGTGTACGTGCTCGTGATTCCGGACCTGCCTGAGGAGGAGGCCACGCGCTATATTCCCCTGCCCAGGCTGGCGCTGACCCCCGACCTCCAGCAGCGGATCACGGGATTCCTGAACGCCCGCCGCCTGCTGACGACCCAGCTTGAGGTGCGGGCTGCAGGCTACAAGCGCATCCGCATCAGCGCACAGGTGATTGCGCGACCGGAGGTCGACGAACGCCGCCTGGAAGCGGACATCCGCTCAGCGCTGGACCGGTTCGCGAACCCGCTCCGTGGCGGGCCGGCGGGCACTGGATGGCCTTTTGGCCGCGAGTTGTACCTTTCCGATCTCTACAGCTGCATCCAGCAGGTGGAGGGCTTGCTCAATGTCCAGAACATAGACATGTACTGGATCGACGACGATGATCGTGCGCACCAGGCGGATCGCAAGATCGACTTGCTGGCGCACGAGGTAGTTGCATCAGATATTCACCAGATCGAGATCATGGTGGAATGAGGCTGACGAGATGACGCAGCAACCTCGCTACAGGCTGGTGATCCTCTCACCCGACGCGCCGGCCAGAGATTATACGATTGAGGAGCCGCTGGTCCTGATCGGTCGCGACTCGACCAGGGCCAACCTGGTCCTTGCTCACACCTGGGTGTCGCGGGCGCATGCCAGAATCTTTGGCGATCGCGAACCGTACCGCATCGAGGATCTCGGCAGCAGCAACGGGACGCAGCTGAACGACTTGCCCCTGGCTCCTAACGAGCCCCGGCCCCTCAAGCCCGGGGATGTGATCGCGATCGGGCCATTCCGCCTGACCTTTGAATTGCTTGTGACGGAAGAGCCCTCTGTGACAACAGACCGCGAAACGCCAGAAGCAGAGGAGCATCCTGAGGAAGAGCTTGAACTGCCCGTCGTCGACCTGGCAATGCTGGAACGGCTAGGCACCCGGCGCGCCTCCAGGCGACCACCGGAGGGCCCCGCCGGCCCGCCCCCAGAGGCCCCGATCACCGTGATGAGACCGGCGCCGGTTGAGCCCTGGGTCGGTATGCCATCGCAGGCAAGCCGCTGGCTACAGTACCTCCCGCCGATCTACGCCGAAACGGACTTTATCGGGCGCTATCTGCTGGTCTTTGAGGATCTGATCGGTCCAATCCAGCAGATCGTCGCCCACTGGGATATGTTCCTGAATCCAGACACCGCACCCGAGACGTTCCTGCCATGGCTCAACGACTGGATGGCCCATCTGGTTGACGAGCATTGGTCAACCGAAACGCAGCGCGAGTTACTGCTCAAAGCCAACTGGCTGCACCAGGCCAGAGGAACGGTTGACGGGCTATCGACGCATCTGCGTATCGCCACGGGATGCGAGGTGCGAATAGAGGAGAATGTCGACGGCCCACACACCTTCCGTGTAATTATCGTTAGCGGGGATCGAGAGATCGACCGGCGGATCGTCGAGCGCATCATCGACGTTAACCGCCCTGCGCACACAAGTTATACGCTCCAGATCACCTAGGCGGGGAGAGGATTATGGAAGGCCTCGTAGGCACAGTCCTGGACAATACGTATCGCATAGAAAAGCTGCTGGGCCAGGGTGGCATGGGCGCCGTGTTTCGCGCACAGGATGTCGCGCTGAACCGCGCTGTCGCCATCAAAGTCATGCACAGCCACATCGCCCAGCAGCAGGGATTTCGTGAGCGCTTTATGCAGGAAGCCAGGGCTATTGCTGCGCTCGATCACCCGGGCATCGTACAGATCTATGCCTTTTCGCGGGATCCCAAACTGCTCTATATCGTCATGGCCTTTATACCGGGCCAGAACCTGCAGGACTGGCTGCATCTGCTGAGCGAGCGAGGGATGGTGCTGGCGTTTCCCGAGTCGCTGGCCATCGTTGAACAGATCTCGGAAGCGTTGGGCTATGCCCATGCGCGCGGGGTCTTCCACCGCGACATCAAACCAGGGAACGTAATATTGAGGCCGCTGGAGCCCGGGCAAACCGACCCGTTCGGGCTGGGGTTCCATCCGATGCTGACCGATTTCGGGCTGGCCAAACTGTCCGAGGGCGGCATTATGAGCATGCCGGGCACCAGCATGGGCACCCCGGCGTACATGGCACCCGAGCAGTGCGAAGGCGGCGACATTGACGGGCGAGCCGATATCTACGCACTGGGGATCCTGCTCTACGAGATGGTCACAGGTCGTCTGCCCTTTGAGGTACGCACGCTCACCGAGGCGATCCGCGCCCACACCAAAGAGCCCCCGCCCCCACCGCGGTCAGTGGATCCAGAGATACCATCCCAGGTGGAGGAGATCATCCTCAAGGCACTCGCCAAAGCCCCTGCTGACCGTTACCAGAACGCCGGAGAGTTGCGCACGGCGCTGGACGCCGCGCGGGTCTCGCTCGCCAGGCCGGCCGAGCACACGATGACAGCCGACACCCCGGCTCCTAAAGCAAGCCTGGCAACTATGGTGTCCAGAGAGCAGCCCGGGCCTACGCCTGAGAAGGATCGCTGGCCGACACCGCCCTCGAACGCCACGCTCGGGGGCCAGATTGCCATCCTGCAGGAAGATGGCACCACGCGCTCCTTCGCCCTGGGATCACGGCGCAGGGTCACCATCGGCCGCGACGCCGATAACGACATCACGCTGGCCGACTCGCAGGTCTCGCGCCACCACGCACAGATCACCATCTCGGATGGCAAGTTCCAGATCACCGATTTGAACTCGACCAATGGGACATGGGTGGGGGACAACCGGCTGCTGCCGGGCGTTTCAGAGCCCTGGCGACCGGCCCAGAGTGTGCGGATAGGCAATCACTGGCTCAAGCTTCAGGGCGTGCCAGGCGCAGGCGCGCCTGCAGAGCCGCCCGCAGGAGCCGCCACCTACGCGCCCCGCGGTGTCGCTGACGTGCCGGACCCCATTCAGGTGACACTGGATCCTCCCAGCCAGCGGATTCGCACCGGCGTCCCTGCTGTGGTCACGGTACGCCTGCTCAACCGGCAGCAACAGGTAGACCATCTCATGCCCTCGGTTGAGGGCATCCCCGCCGAGTGGGTCGCCATGCCGTCGGATCCACTCCGCCTGGCGCCGGGCGATGCGGGCACGATGACAATCCGTATCACGGCGCCCAGGAGCCCTGCCAGCAGCGCGGGAGAACACACCTATTCGATCCGGGTCTATTCCCAGTCACAGCCGGCGCAGAGCGTAGCCGCCGCCGGCACCCTGACCGTTGAGCCATTCCGCGATCTCTCGCTCTCTGTCACCCCTCGAACGATCACCAACGCTGGCAGGGGACGCGTGACCGTCAGCAACCAGGGCAACGCTACCGAGTCGATCATTCTAGCTGTGGAGGATCCGGACCAGGCCCTGACGCCGACCGCACAGAGTTCCCCTGTGGCGGTGCCTGCCGGCACGCTCAAGGACGTCTCACTGCCGATCGCGATGCGCGGTAAGCGCTCGCTGATGGGTAGCGCGGAGACGCACAGCTATGCTATCGCTGCCCTTGCGAATGGCGAGCAGGTCGCCGCAACCCAGGCATCTCTACAGGTCAAGCCCTGGCTGCCCACCTGGGCCATCCCGCTCCTGACCACGCTTGTCGTCATCATCGCCGCAGCCGTCGGGCTGGCCTACACGAACAGGCAGAAGGAACGCGCCGCAGAGGCCACGGCGGTCGCCCAGGGGATCGTCTATGCTACGCAGACGGCCGAGACGCGGGGCGAACGGGAGCAGACACAGGTAGCGCAGGAAACCGCGACCCAGATGGCGCTGGCCATGATGATGTCCAGCACAGATGAGGCCAAGACAGTCGCAGCAGAGGGCAAGACCGTTGCAGCGGAGAGCACTGCCGAGGCCAAGACCGCCCAGGCCAAAGCCGAAGCCACGCAGCAGGCTGCCATGGCCGCCATGCAGGCCACGGCCGACGCGGCCGGCACTGCCGCCGCGATCGCCAACATGCCCTCGCCGACGCCAGAGCCATCGCCCACAACCACTCCCACACCCACGCCGGTATTTGGTCCGGCGGAGGCCAGGGGATTCGTCATACCGGGTGAGCATGTAGGAACGTACAAAGAAGTCTGCCTGCAACACGACAACACGGGCTACAGCCCCGATTGGTACGTAGATAGGGTGTTGGTGGCGGGCGACTCGGGGTATATCCCCTTTGTGTTCGACCGCTGGATCGCTTCGGACAAGGACGACGGCAGCCTAATGGTGTGCGCTGCATTGCCAACGCCCACACCGACGAGGACCGCCGTGCCCACTAAAACGCCAACGCCGTTTGCCGGACCCACGCCAACCTTTTCACTCGGGGGCATCATCGGGATTATGCCGCCTGGCTTTGTCTTCCAGCCGATCCCGGGCCTCGGCGAACTCGCCCCGGCCATGCGCACCTACGAGGTGCTGATCGTGACCGGCACAGACCCAGAGGCGGGCACAGGCGCCAGGGTACGCATCAAGCTGGTGGGATACAGCGGGAGCACGGACTGGGTCACGCTGAACGAATAACCGCAGCTGCAATGCCGTATTGATCGAGGGCGGGACGATATCAGACGATGTCGTCCCGTTCTAGCTTGTCCCAGGCGGCGCCGCGCGCCCGCTCGGTGACCTGCTCCAGGGGAAGGTTGTGTTCACTGGCCAGGCGCGCGCAATCCTCATACTCGGGCTTGACGTTCAGGACGCGGCCGCCCAACCTCTTGACCTTGCAGCTAACCGGACCCCAGGGCGTGTCCACAGTGAGGCTCTCCCTGCCGCAGATGACGCGCTCAACGACACGTCTTCGAACCCCGAGCGAAGTGGTCTCAGTAAGCACCATTTCGGTCATCCGCTCGTCGTCGGACGCCCGGCAGAGCACGGATAACATCACCGCAGGGCGGTTCTTTTTCGCATAGATCGGCGTGTACCAGACATCCAGAGCCTCCGCAGAGAGCAGGCGCTCCAGGGTATATCCCAACGCCTCACCCGTCATGTCATCGAGGTTGCATTCGAGCAAGATGACCTGCGTGGGTGTTGCATCGTCGCTGCTCATGCCTGCGAATCCTCAGTCTGACGCGACGCAAAAGACATCCGGGCCAGAGCGCGCTGCTTCTCCGCGCGATTGGCGATCAAAGCGGCTGTCACACCTGCCCCGACGCCGTTGTCGATGTTAACAACAGCCAGGCCCGGAGAGCAGGTCTGCAGCATCGCCAGCAGCGCCGCCTCACCCTGGCCGCCCTTGCCATAGCCTACCGGCGTGGGCAACCCGATCACCGGTACGTCGACCAGGCCGGAAACCACCGACGGCAGGGCGCCATCCATACCTGCGGCTACGATAATGACGTCCACATCATCGACCTGCAATAACTGGCGCAGCGGGTCAAAGAGACGGTGCAGCCCCGCAACGCCCACATCGTACTGCGCAGAAACTGTGCAGCCCATCTCCTGACACACGATGGCTGCCTCCTCAGCGGTAGGTCTGTCCGAAGTGCCGGCTGTCAGGATGCCCACACGGCCGCCAAAGCGTGCCGGCTGAGGGCCGCGACGGATGATCGCGATTCGCGAGGAACGGTACCATTCCAGCTGATCATCTCGGTACTTATCCTCGATTTTCGCCTCGAGCGACGGAGAGACCCGGCTCAAGATCGCCCGGCCCGTAGCCTCGAGAAAGCGATCGGCGATCGCCAGGCTCTGCTCGTCATCCTTGCTGCCGGTGTAAATAACCTCCGGCGCGCCCTTGCGATGTTCCCGTGCAAAATCCAGCACCGCGTCGGACAGGTTATTCAGGCGATCAGCGTATTCCTGGTTGGTCATTCATACTCCCCATGCGATATCCGCTCAGGTCCAGCGTCACGTAACGGTAACCGGCACCCTTGAGCGCTGTGACGATCTTGTCTCGGAGGGGTTCCTGCGCCACATCGGCGATCATCTCCGACGGCAGCTCGATACGGGCGACAGGGTAATGATCCCGAACGCGCAACCCGCCAACACCCAGGATGTCGTGCAATGCCGACTCGGCGCGCTCCACCCGCGCCAGAGCGTCTGCCGTCAGCCTCGTGCCCGTGGGGAACCGCGTTGCCAGGCAAGCCTCCGCGGGATAGTCCCAGGTGGGCAGGCCCCGCCGCTGGGACAGCTCGCGTATCTCGGCTTTCGTCAGGCCAGCCTCTGCCAGCGGGGCGCGCACCCCCAGCTCCGCCGCCGCTCGGCCACCGGGCCGGTAGTCGAGGTGATCGTCCGCATTGTCGCCGTGCAACAGCACACGATCCGGCGCCGTCTCGGCAACCAGCGCCTGAAGGGATTCAAAGCGAAGTCGCTTGCAGTAATAGCACCGGTCGGGGGGATTGCTGGCGATCATATCGTCGCTCACCTCATCCAGTGTGACGACGCGATGGTCCGCTCCCAGCAGTCGTGCGATCTCCCGAGCCGTCGCCAGCTCCGAACGCGGCAGGAGCGGCGAGTCGATCGTCACCGCGGTCACCCGGTCCACGCCCAGTGTGTCAATGCAGGCAGCCAGCAGATAACTGCTATCGACGCCACCCGAGAACGCAATCACCACGGCGTGGAGCTCCGAGATGATGGCCTTTAGTTTTCGTTCCTTGTTCAAGGCATCAGATGTCACCGGCATACCCCCTGACGGTTTCCATTATAGCGACCGGAGGGACCTGGTCAACCAGGGGCCTTGCACGCCAGCGACCCGAATGTAAGTTGCCACAGACGGTGCTCTCGCTATACTCAAACGAGTTTGGACCCTAACGGAGAGGAGCCGACATGGAGCTATCGCTGATGCACGCCGTCCTATTGATCCTTGCTGGAGCCGCCTCAGGCTTTATCAACACGCTGGCCGGGGGCGGATCTTTTCTGACGCTAGCGGTGCTCGATCTGATCGGCCTTCCCATTGGCGTGGCCAACGGCAGTAACCGTCTCGGTGTGCTCCTGGGATCGATGACAGGAGCGCTGGGCTTTCACAGCAAAGGCGCCTCTGACGTGCGTGCCAGCCTGCACTATGCCATTCCCGCCCTGGTCGGGGCCTTTCTGGGAGCTTATCTCGTCATCGACCTGCCCGAGGAGCTGTTTCAGCGTATCCTCGGTGGTGCGATGCTCGTGATGCTGGTCGTCCTCATTCTGAATCCCAAGAAATGGCTCGAGGGACGCCACGTCGCCATGACGCCACTGCGGCGGGCAGTCGGATACATTGTCTTTTTCCTGATCGGCATCTATGGAGGCGCGATCCAGGCCGGTGTTGGCCTTTTCCTGATCGCTGCCCTCGTGCTGAGTGCCGGAGTGAACCTGGTCGAAGCCAACATGCACAAGGTCTTTATCACCGGCACGTACACGGTACTGGCGCTGCTAACCTTTGCTCTGCGCGGGCAGGTGGACTGGCTCTATGGCACGGTGCTGGCCATCGGCTATGTACTGGGATCCTGGATCAGCAGCCGGGCGGCCATGGAGAGGGGGCAAGGGTTTGTGCGAGGGGTACTGGCACTCACCCTGCTGGTGCTCGCGGCGAGGTACCTGGGAATTCTCAATATCTAGCGCCAGCTGGCTTGAACCATAGCTCGCTGGCTTGTGTCTCCGAGGGCGGCAGCTTATCTGCCATCACCCTGGAGCACTGGCATCACCTCAGCTGCGGCGAAAACCGGGCCATCACGGCACACCAGCCGGTCGCCGCAATGGCAGTTTCCGCAGACGCCAAAGCCGCACTTCATGGCGCGTTCGAGACTCACATAGAGCGGGATGGCGCTGTCCTGTAGTCTGCGCCACAGAGCCAGCAGCATGGGCTCAGGGCCACAGGCAAAGATGGCACCGGGCCGATCCGCCAGTATCAGCGGCTCGAGCGCGTCCACCACATTCCCCTTGACGCCCGCAGACCCATCGTCGGTGGCGATCGTCACGGGCACGCCCAGTTCCTCAAAGCGCCAGCCCAGCATCAGTTGCCCGGCTGTGCGCGCGCCCAGCACCACGTGAACGTGGTTCCCGGCTTGCACGCCACGTTGCGCCAGCAGGGTTAACGACGCGATGCCGCTGCCGCCGCCAACCAAAAGCATGCTCCCGTCTACGAGTGGAAAGCCACGCCCATAGGGCCCCCGCACCCAGACGCAGTCACCCGGGTTCAGCGCGGTGATGGCCCGGGTAAAGAGTCCCACCTCGCGCACGGTGAGGCTCAGCGGGTCGGTACCCATCACCGCCAGAGGCCGTTCCTCGATGCCCGGCAGCCAGACCATGAAAAACTGCCCCGGCTCCGCCGCCAGCGCCCCGTCGAGAATCAGTGTCGCCCCGACCTCACCCTCCTGCCGCCGCGTAACCAGGCGATACACCCGGTAGATGCTGTCAGACATGGGCGCAGCCCCGTATCTCATCCAGTGTGGCAATACCCAACTCGGACATCAGAGCAGACATCTCCCCCAGCACGCGCCCAAAGACCTCCTCACCGTCCATTTCAAGCGCAGAACCGATACCTACCGCTGTGGCGCCCGCCATGATCATCTCCAGCGCGTCGGCACCTGAGCTGATACCGCCGGTGCCAATGATGGGCACATCCAACGCTTGCGCAATTTCGTACACGCAGCGCACCGCTATCGGTCGGATCGCGGGCCCCGATAGGCCGCCGATGCCGTTTGCGAGTATGGGCCGCCGCGCATGCAGGTCGATGACCATACCCGGGCCCAGCGTGTTGATGGCCGTGAGACCGTCCGCTCCGGCAGCGATGACGGCGCGCGCGACATCCACCAGATCGGGTGTGTTGGGCGAAAGCTTGACGAACAGAGGGCCCGCGTGCTCACGCCGGACCGCCTCGGTCACCAGTGCCGCGGCGACCGGATCCAGGGCAAAGGGGCGCCCAAACTCGCTGTGCACGTTCGGGCAGGAGATATTGATCTCTACGAAGTCGGCGTCCACCGGCTGCAAGATCCGCACCGCCTCGGCAAACGCCTCGGGAGAATCTCCAAACACACTGACAATGAGCGCCGCGCCGCTCGTCCGAAGCTCTTCTCGGGTGCGCATCAGTGCATCGCGCTCAGCCTCGGCGCCGGGGTTGGAGAGGCCCACAGCGTTGATCAGTCCGTGTCCCCAGTCCAGAACCGTGGGATTTGGGTGACCCTTGCGTGGCAGAACGCTGCAGGACTTGCTGGTCACAGCACCGGCGCCGGCACGGCCGGCCCGCAGCAACGTGCCCGCGCCACTGCCCCAGATACCCGATGCCAGCACCAGCGGGCCTTTCAGTTGCACCCCTGCCAATGACACGGACAGGTCAGGGCGCGGAGCTGCCATGTCATCCCTGGCCATTCAAGTAATTCTCCACGCGCAGCTGCGTCTCGCTGTCCAGCCGGCCCAGTTCCACCAGTGCGCCGACGATCTCGCGCAGGGTGCAGGCGGCGTGCAGGCGCAGACCGTGCGCCGCCAGGTCGGCCCTGCCGCCCTGCTCGCGGTCGATCAACACGACGACATCCTCGACCACGAGGCCAGCCTCTTTGAGCGGCTCCGCCGCCTCCAGTTTGCTGCCACCGCTGCTGATCAGATCATCCAGCAACACCACGCGTTCGCCGGGCTGGTATTCGCCTTCGATCAAACGGCGCGTGCCGTAGGTCTTGGCCTCACGTCGCGGATAGATGAGAGGATCGCCGGTGAGGAGCGCCACCGCCGTGCCAATCGGCAAGCCGGCGTAGGGGATCCCCGCGATCCGCGCATAGTCCAGCGGAGCCAGCAGTCGCTGGTACTCTAGCGCAGCCAACTCGAGCACCTTCGGATCGCTCACCAGTCGCCGCAAGTCCACATAGATAGGCGAGTGCGCCCCCGAGTGCAGCACAAAGTCGCCCAGTTGCACGCAACCCGTGTCGTGGAGAGCTTCAGCCAGGCGCCGCAGGCGGCTGGAGCGCAATGCCTCCTCTGTAGCGGTGCTCCGGGCGGCGCTGCGGGCGCGGGTGATCGCGTCCCGGGTCTCTCTGGCTGCGCGCCGCGGGTCGTCCGCATAGATGATGCCCCGGCTGGAGTTGATGACGACCCCCTTGCCATCGGCACGCAACCCCGCCGCGAGAACGGCCTGCAAATCTCCACCCTGGGCGCCTATGCCAGGCACCAGGAACCAGGTGTTGGGGTACGCCGCCCTGATCTCAGCCACGGCCTGCGGATAGGTGGCGCCGATCACCAGACCGATCTCCCCACCCTGCGCCCACGTTGAAGCCAGATCGGCGACGTGCTGGTAGAGCGGCACGCCGTGCTGCGTCCAGTCCTGAATCTCGCCAGCGCCCGGATTGGAAGTCTTGCACAGCAAGAAGACACCGCGATCGCGGTATGCCAGAAACGGCGCCACGCCATCACTGCCCAGATAGGGATTCACAGTCAGAGCGTCGGCCCCGAGGCGCTCGAAAACGCCCTGGGCATAGGCCATAGCTGTTGAGGCGATATCGTTGCGCTTGCCATCCAGGATCACCGGAATGTCCTCGGGGATGGCCTCGAGGACCTCCGCGAGCACGTCAATGCCGTCGGGCCCCAGCGCCTCGTAAAAGGCAAGGTTGGGCTTGAATACACAGGCATAGTCCGACGTCTCGGCCACGACAGCCCGCATAAAGGCGCTCACTGACTCATAGCCCTCCGGGATCTGCCCCGGATGCGGGTCGAGACCCACACACAGCAAACTATCGCGCTTGTCGATACTCGCGGCCAGTTTCTCCCAAAACCCCATTGCTATGCTCCTGCCTAGACTTTGCCCAGCACCGCGGCCAGCAGCGCCATGCGGACGTACATGCCGTTCTCCATCTGCCTAAAGTACGCTGCACGCGGATCATCGTCCACGTCATAGTGGATCTCACCCACGCGCGGCAGAGGATGCATCAGCGCCATATGCGTCCTGGCCTGGCTCATCAATTCCGGCGTGATCTCGTAATAGTCTTTGACGGCCTCGTACTGCCGCAGATCGTCAAAACGCTCCTTTTGCACGCGCGTCACATAGATGACATCCGCCTCACCGATGATGTCCTGCAGGCGATCGGTCTCACGGACGTCGCGCCCGGCCTGCACCATCTCATCCCTGATGTCCGCCGGCAACTTGAGGATATCCGGCGCGACAAAGGTCATTTTCGTGTCATACAACCGCAACAGCCGCGCCAATGAGTGTACCGTGCGCCCGTTCTTGAGGTCGCCGACCATAGCGACATGGAGCCCATCCACGGTGCCCAGCTCACTGTAGATGGTGTAGATATCCAGCAAGCCCTGCGTGGGATGCTCACCCGTGCCGTCGCCGGCGCTGATCACCGGCTTGCTCGCATAGCGCGCGGCCACGGCAGAGGCGCCGATCTCGGGGTGCCGCAGCACGATCACATCGGCGTAGCACTGCAACGTTCGTATCGTGTCGGGTAGGGACTCGCCCTTGCTGACTGACGAGTACTGTACGCCATGGATGGGGATCACCGAGCCGCCCAGGCGCTCCATGGCCGCAATAAACGATGAAGAGGTGCGCGTGCTGGGTTCGTAAAACAGGTTGGCGAGCACATGCCCCTTGAGCAGGTCCGTGGCGCCCACCCGTTTGACGAGGCTGCGCATCTCGTCGGCGACGCCAAAGATATAGTTCAGGTCATCGCGCGAGAACTGCATCACCGAGACAATATCACGCCCGTAAAAGCTATCCAGCCGGTCGGGCGCGAGCCCCACCTTCTTGAGATTCCCGTTCGCTGTCATAGGCTCATTACTCCTCTTTGCGACCGCAGACGGCGAGACCGAAATTCCGGAGAGACCGAAGGATCACATCTTTGCCACACCGCGAGCCATCGGCTGCCCATCACCCGGCTCAGCCTTGAGCACGCCGTCCTCCCACACGACACGCCCGCGCACGCGGACCGACTGCACCCTGCCCAGAGCCGGCAGCCCCGCAAAGGGCGACCAGCCGCAGCGCGTACTAAAGCCATGGCCCGCCAGCGTATACATCCCGTCTGAGAGATCCAGGGTCACTTCACTGTCCGCTGGTGCTAGCAGGCCATACACCCTCAAGGGCGCATGATACACCAACTCGACCATACGCTCGTAGGATAGCCTGCCGCGCTCCACGGCTGCCAGCAGCAAAGGCACGTTGGTCTCCAGGCCGGGAACACCCGGGGGCGGGTTCGGTAGCGCCTTTTCCGCCAGCGTGTGCGGTGCATGGTCGGAGGCGATCATGTCGATAAGCGGCAGCCGCTCCCAAAAGAGAGCCACCTGTGCAGCCGAGACTAGCGGGGGCTTCATCACCGCCAGTGCACCCAGCCGGTCCACAGCCTCGTCCGAGAGAAAGAGATGATGCGGGGTGACCTCACAGGTCACATCAACGCCGCGCTGCCGGGCGGCGTCGATCACCAGCAGGTCGTCAGGATCGGGGACATGGCACACGTGCAGGCGCTGTCTGTAGCGCCCGGCGAGTTCGATCGCCTTGCGAATGGATGGACTTTCGGCATGCACGGCGATGGGCCCTGGACCGGGCCACGCCTCGAACAGGGCCGCGAGGGCTGCGGGCTCGGCGTTGCTCAGGTCGCCAAAGGTCTCGTCCAGGTACAGCTTGAGCCCGACTGTGTCGGGAGCCATGGCCACAACGTCGTCGACGCTGGACCCATCCGACCCAGCAAAAAGGCCGTAGTCGGCTACGGCCCTGGTCTCGAAAAGCCTTCGCTTGGCCGCCAACCGGTCCGGCCTCGTGATCGGCGGGGTGTTATTAGGCATATCCAGGATGCCTATCACGCCACCCGCCAATGCCGCCACCGTGCCGCTGGTGATATCCTCTTTGTGCACGGCCCCCGGCTCTCTCAGGTGAACGTGTGCATCCACCATTCCCGGAGACTTGAGCTGTGTCATTCCGCGCCTGCCCACAAACCGGTGTGCTTTCCTCTCACCCTATCCGGCCGATTATAGCATGGCCGTGCACACGTGACAACCTGTTCGGCCCGCCAATTCGGAATGTTTTACCAGAGCGTGAACCCGCCGTCGACGACAAGCTCGTGGCCGGTGACAAAATCCGAAGCCGGCGACGCCAGATAGACGAGCGCCCCCTGCAGATCCGAGGTCTCCGCCATGCGCCCCATGGGTGTATCAGCGAGCCAGCCGGGCACCAGGTCGGCCACCTGATCCACCAGCGACGTGCGCGTGTACCCCGGGCTGATGCAGTTGACGCGGACGCCGCGCGCGGCCCACTCGCTGGCCAGCGAATGTGTCAGGTGCACCACGCCCGCCTTGGATGCATTGTAGGACACCTGTTTCTGCGGGCGGTTGACGATGCGCGCGGACATGGACGCCGTATTGATGATCTTGCCATAGCCCTGCGCCAGCATCACGCGGCCCTCCGCGCGGCAGCAGTAGAACACCGCATCCAGGTTGATGGCGATGACGGAACGCCACTGCTCGTCGGACATCTCCTCACCTGCAGCCCAGGAGCCGATACCGGCGTTGTTGACCCCGATGTCGAGCCGGCCCCATTCGGAGACGATGCGCTCGACCATGGCATCGACCTGCGCCGAATCACGGACGTCCACGGTTAGCGCCAGCGAACGCACGCCTAGCCCCCGGACATCCGCAGCCACCGCCGCGGCCGTCTGAGAGTTTATGTCAACGATTGCGACATCCGCACCAGCCTCGGCCAGCGCCATCGCATAGGCCTGTCCGATCCCCTGCCCCGCCCCCGTTACCAGAGCCGTCTTGCCAGCCAGTGAGAACCGATCCAGTATGCCCATGTATCCCTCCGCAGTCGTTCTCTCGCGAAAATAGCTCAGAAAGCGAAACAGTGAACCCTGCCAGGGCCTAGAGCTCAAACTCTCCCACGACAAATGTATGATCGGAAGGCCGCTCAGCCCTGCGGGCATCCACATCGATCCAGGCGGCCGTCGAACGCTTCGCCAGCGCCGGCGTGGCCAGCAGGTGGTCGATGCGCCAGCCGACCCCACGGTCTATCGCATTGCGGACGCGATAGTCATAGTAGCTGTACTGGCCGGGCTCATCGGGATGGTGCCGGCGAAAGACATCCTCCAGACCCCAGGAACACATCTCAGCAAAGGCCTCTCGGACGCGGGGATGAAAATCGACGTGCTCCGCATTGGCCTTGGGGTCATGGATGTCGATGGGCTCCGGCGCCACATTGAGATCTCCGCACAAAAGCACGCTGTCCTCCGCACTAAAGTGACGCTCCAGGTAGGCACGCACCCGTGCCAGCCATTCCAGCTTGTACGCAAACATCTCGTGGTCGATGGTACGCCCTTGCGGCACATAGGCGTTGATGATATGGATTCCCTGCACAGTGCCCCGTATCAGACGCGGGCAGTCTGCCGGGCCGTCGTCATCAAGCCCGCACGACACGTCCTCCAACGTCCCGCGGCTGATGATGGCCACACCCGCGTGTGCCTTCTGGCCGCTGAACTCTACATGGAGACCAGCCTCGGTGAAGGTATCTACCGGAAAGTCTTCATCCTGGACTTTGGTCTCCTGCACGCACAGCACGTCCACATCCTTCTCATCAAGCCAGGAGACAATCTGCTCCAGACGGGTGCGTATCGAATTGGCGTTATAGGTCGCAACCTTGATGGTCTTTGTCATGCCTTTTTACCTCCCTCGGTATAGTCGGCCAAACGTTCGAACAATGGACTTAGCGCCTTATAGGCGGCGACAAAGAGCGGATACAGCTTATCATATCCAGCCACGGCCTCCGGCTGCGGCATTTCGCCCGGGCCAACGGCGACCCAGTCCGTTGCGGCCCCATAGTCGGGCAATAGACCCACGCCAACGCCTGCGGCGATGGCAGCGCCCAGGGCCGTGGCCTCAGCCGCCAACCGCGGCCGCAAGAGCGGCACATCGAGCACGTCGGCGAGAATCTGCCTCCAGAGGTCCGACCGTGCCCCGCCGCCGATCACCCGCAGCCCGTCGATCCTCGCCCCCTGCTGTCTAAAGGCGCCGAGGATGGTACGCAGATTGAGCGCCACCCCCTCCAGCACGGCCCTGGCAATCTCGGCGCGCCCATGGGCCATGGTGAGTCCCACGAAACAGGCCCGCGCGTTCGGGTTCCAGTGCGGGCTGCGTTCGCCGATCAGGTAAGGGAGAAAGAGCAAGCCCTTTGCACCCGCAGGCACAGAGGCTGCTAAAGCGTCGAGCTCCCGGTACAACGGCTCGCCCTCAGCTCCGCGTAGCAAACGGTCCAGCCAATCATAGGAGCCCCCGGCACACTGCATCGTCCCAGTGGGGAAAAAGTAGCGGGGATCCAGATGCGCAAAGGTAAAAGTGCGCTGCTCCGGATCGTACAGCGGCTCGGCCGACACGATCGAGATCCATGATGATGACCCGATATAGTTGTAGGCATCGGACGGGCGCACGACGCCTGCCCCCACCGTGGCGCAGGCGCCATCGCCACCGCCGATCGCGACCGGCGTATCGATGGCCAACCCCGTCGCCTCAGCGGCCTCCCGCGTGACGCCACCGATGATCGTGGATGACGGCAACGCCGGAGGCAGTATCTCCATGGGCAGCTCCAGGCGTTCCATGATCGGCTCCGACCAGCGCCGTTCTTTCAGATCAAAGAGGTTGGTGCCCGAGGCATCGGAATAGTCAGTGGCCATGACACCGGTGAGCCGGTACGCCACATAATCTTTGGGCTGCAGTATGCGGTGCGTTGCTTCCTTGAGTTCAGGGTAGTGCGCCCGTTGCCAGAGCAACTTGGCGGCAGTATAGCTCGGGCTGGCCCGGTGGCCGGTGATGCGATACACCTCCTCCGTACCAACGCGCTCGCGGAGCCATTCCGCCTCACGCCGGGCCCGCTGATCTGCCCAGATGATGGCAGCTGTAAGCGGATGCCCGGCCACATCCACGGGCAGGCAGGCCATCATCTGGCCAGAGAACCCCACCGCCGCCACGTCCGCCGGTGCGCGGCCCGCTTCCAGCAGCAGTCTGTGCGTAGAAACTCTGACCGCCTCCCACCAGTCTGCCGGATCCTGCTCTGCCCAACCAGGCCTTTCGTAACGCGTTCCATACGGGTGAAAAGCGCTGGCCAGCAGTGTGCCCCCTGAGGTAAACAGTGAGGCCTTGTCGCCTGTCGTTCCGAGATCGTGCGCCAACAGCAACTCTTTCATAGCATGCCCTCGATATCCATCCGCTGCCAGGTCAGCGCCATGTCATCCAGATCGTAGACCATCACCGGAAAGGGACACACGCAGAGGGCCGGGGCCACTGAGAACCATGTGTCCCCCTGCCGGAACGGACTCACGCCTGCGTGGCAATGGCCGCTGAGCACAAGGCGCACACGCGAGGATGACACGATCTCGTCAGCCAGCGCCTCGCCATCGCGATACGTGTGTGGATAGCCCGCATCCAACCTGTGCTGAATTACATAGTGCTGGACATGGATCTGCGGCAGACCGCTTGCATCGCCCAGGGCTTGATAGAAACGCTCGCGTTCGCCACCCCGTCGTTCCGGTACATGATCGCGCTGCTCGCGATCCTCAAAGGAGACAACGCGATAGCCGCAGAGGCTCCAGTCCATATTGACGGGAAAAGCACGCTCAACCTGCTCCGGAAGGTCATGGTTACCAGAGATGACCACCCAGGGGAAATCGGTGTGCCGCACGACGCCGGCAACAATCTGCAGATCATCCCGGGCCATGCCACACACGCTGGAATCCCGCTCGCCCTCAGGGACATCGACGAGATCGCCGCTCAGCACACCCAGATCGGGCCGCCGCTGAGCGCCGGCCTGGACAGCGGCTGCGAGTATCTCAGGCATGAGGCGGCTTTCCCGACCCGGCACCGCGGAGGTTCCTGGCAGATGATGTCGTAGGTGAAGATCGCTCAGATGAAGTATGCGCACAACAAGCGGCCCTCCCGTGCGGCTGCCAATACCAATACCGGATTACGGTGTGGGCGTCAAGCGTGCGCCTCACGAGCGTCCGGTGGCCGCAAGGCGCCTGTAGTGCTATACTTTGGCCCGTCAACCCACCCGTGAGGAGAACCATGTCACGTAGCCCTGTCACCACGCTCTTGCAGATCATCCTGGCTCTGTCCATAGCCACGATCCTGATCGCCTCGCCGCTCTATGTCATCGTCACCCCGGCCTATCCGGGCTTGCAATATCGTCAGGCGAGCTTTCCCGAATCAATCCGGTTCACGCGCGCCGAGCGAACCCGGCTCGCAGAGACCATCTGGCGGTACACTCGGGGCGATGTCTCCCTGGAGGAGATGGCCAGCATGCAGACCGACGCCGGGCAAGTGGCGCTCTTACCGTCAGAGACGCAGCATCTGGTGGACGTCAAGCGCGTGGTGCAAGCCTTTTACCTGGCGCACGGCATCGCCTTGCTTTTGGCCATTGTCGCCGCTGCTTTGATCAGGAACCATACGGCCAGGCTCGTGCGGGCATTGTATACAGGCACCACTCTCGCGATAGGTCTTTTGGCTGTCATCGGAATCTCCGCGCTAATCAACTTTGACGTGTTTTTCACGCTCTTTCACGGCGTGTTTTTCGAGTCGGGCACATGGACCTTTGCCTATGAGGACACGCTCATTCAACTGTATCCCCTGAAATTCTGGACCAACGCTGTCCTGCATTATATGGTCCTCATCGGAGCACTGTCTGCCGTGGTGATCGGCATCGCCCGAGTTCTGACGCGGCGCCCGAACCGCGAGACATTGGCATGATCAGCGTCGATCAGGCCCGCAGGCTATACGCCGACAATGACTCCGCGCACGGGTTCGATCATGTGCTGAGGGTTACACGCCTGGCGGAACGACTGGCCGCGGAAGAGGGAGCGGATCTCGAGATCGTGCGGACTGCGGCGCTGTTACATGACATCGCTCGGGCTGAACAGGAGCACACCGGCACCAGTCACGGGGAGTTGGGGGCCCTCAGAGCACGCGAGATCCTGGCGGGGTACCCTCCGGAACGGGTAGAGGCTGTGGCCGCTGCGATAGAGCAGCACCGTTTTCGTGTCGACAACCCGCCGGTTACGCTCGAAGCGCAGGTCCTGTATGATGCGGACAAGTTGGATGCGATCGGCGCTGTGGGCGTGGCCAGGGCCTACGCCTACGGAGGGCAATCGCAGCAGCGACTGTGGGCCGAGGTTGACCCTTCCTATGCCACGCTGAGTGCCGACGCCGTCGACAGGAGCCTGGCAAACGGAGAACATACGCCGGTGCACGAGTTTGTGTTCAAGCTAACCAGGCTCAAAGACAGGATGCTGACCGAGAGCGGCCGCAAAATGGCGGCAGAACGACATGACTTTATGGTCGCGTTCTTTGCACGGCTGGAGCACGAGGTCAGAGGCAGCGTCTAGCGGATGCTACTCTTTCTGGGCGACGAGTTCTCTCTCCCTTTCGACGAGATACTCGAACGTGGTAGTTTCCAGAATCTCCTGGGTCGCCAGAGTGACGCGCTCCCAGACCCCGCGCACGGCGCAATTCGCGCTGTACGGGCAATCATCCACCACGTCTTCCTGTACACAGGCGGTCGGCGCCAGAGGCCCTTCGAGAGCGATCACGGCGTCGGAGACGGAGATCGCCCCCGGCGTCCTGGCAAGCATATGTCCCCCCTGAGGTCCGCGCCTGCTGCGAATGATACCGGCCTTGCGCAGCGTAATCAGGAGCTGGTAGAGATAGTTCTCAGGTATCCCCCGAGCACTTGCTATCTCCGTGCTCTGAACATAGCCTTCTCCGTAGCGCTTGCTCAACTCGAGCAGCGCCCTGATGCCATACTCACCTTTGGTCGATATCTTCATGATCTGCGTTCTCACTCTTTGGGGCGAATCATAGGTTCTCTATCAAGTTACTTTGATTATAGCAGTCAGGCGAGCGCTGTCAAGCAAGCCGTGCCCCACTGGTTATGCTGGCTGCCGCCGGCCCGGTTGCCGCCCCGTGTTGCACATGATACTATGTGGCCATGAGTCGACCTGACACACTCGCCCACTATCTGCTGCGGTCAGTGAACAAGGCGCAGCGGCATTACCGGTTGTTTGACACTGAAGACCGGGTGTTGGTCGCTGTCTCTGGTGGCAAGGACAGCCTCACGCTGTTAGATCTACTCTATCGCAGGAGAGTATCTGGCCCGGAAACGCTCCAACTCGTGGCCGGGCATGTCCAATCCGACTACCACTGTGGACGCGCGGTTTCGACCGACTGGCTGGCGACGTGGTGCGCGGCACGGGACATACCTCTCTTGCGCACCGATATTAAAGTGGCGGACGTCATCGCCAGCTCTGCGCACAGCCAGTGCTTTTGGTGCGCACGCGCCCGGCGCAAGGCGCTGTTTGCACTTGCCAGAGAGGCCGGTTGTGCCAAGCTCGCCTTTGGTCACCATGCCGATGACGTGGCCGAGACGACGCTCATGAATCTGTTCTACAACGGTCGCGTCGAGGCGATGCAGGCCCGTTCGGTGCTCTTCGATGGCGCCCTGACGGTCGTACGCCCTTTGGCGCTTGTGGAGGAGCGTGACATCGCCACCTTTGCCCGCGCCAGTGGCTATCCCATCGAGGGCAGCCCCTGCCCTGAGGGTGTCCGATCGCGACGGGCGTTGATGAAACGTATCCTGCGGGATGCCGAGATCGAACGGCACGACGTCAAGCGCTCTATATACAAAGCGGTGAGCCGGGTTGAGCAGTCTCGCCAGGGCGCTTCGGCACATCGGTCGAATGAGGCGGACTGATCGGGACCCAAGGAGGTGAATGTGTCCGAGCGAGTTGTCACATGTACCTATTTCGAACAGACAGGGCCGGAGAACACCGATCGCACGCTTGAGATCGCTCGCTTGCGGGCCGACGAGCTCGGCATCCGTCACGTTATCGTTGCGACCACGACTGGGGAGACCGGGCTAAAAGCCGTCCAAAGGCTCAGGGACGCCGATCGACAGGTGATTGCGGTGACACACTCCACAGGGTTCGCGGCGCCCAACACCCAGGAACTGACCCCCGAGAACCAGGCTGCCATTGAAAAGGCCGGCGGACGCCTGCTCACGACGCAGCACGCTCTGGGAGGCCTTAACCGTGCTGTACGGCGCAAGCTGGGGTCTTACCAGCTGGATGAGATCGTCGCCTTTGTGCTGCGTAGCTTTTCCCAGGGCGTCAAGGTCGCCTGTGAAACCACGATGATGGCAGCCGATGCGGGGCTTGTGCCCGCTGGCGAAGCGATCATTGCCATCGCCGGAACCGGTCGCGGTGCCGATACGGCTGCGGTCATTCTCTCGGCCAACGCCCAGGACTTTTTTGATCTGCGCGTGCTAGAGCTGCTTTGCATGCCCTCTGTTCTGCCCGCTCAGTCCTGATCTTTAGGCAACGGATTGCGTCATGGCAGGGCGATCGGAGACGTGACGGAGACGCGCTTGCACTTCAGGATTGCGGAATGGATGCACCAGAGAACCCGCGTCACGCGGGCTGCGAACTCGCTAATGTGAGGAAAGTCAGCATGAATGCGAACGAAACGCTCTCCAGTTTCACCCCCTCAACGGCGCCCGCCCGGGCCACCCTGACGATCGAGGCCTCTCACAAGGCCACCCGTGCCGTCAGCCCGTATCTCTTTGGCAAGTTCTGCGAGCATCTCGGGAACAATATCTACCAGGGCATGGATGCCCAGATCCTTTTCAACCCCACTCTGGCGACATGGGTGTTCAACGGAGGCACCGATCGCGTCAACGGCGGGATGCACGCCGAATACGAGCCTGCTCGGATCGCCCGACTCTCGGCTGAGAGCGCCAGGCGTTTGGGCTATCCCGACGGCCAGCTGTTGGTCGATGACTATATGGATGGCCTGGCTTACGGCTGGTTTCGGCTCGGCTCCAGGGAGGAAGTACGGGTCAGCGCTGACGCTGGGCCACACGGTGACCGCGCTCAACGCGTCGAGGTATTACGAGTGCCTGACGGCCAGCCCAGAGGCATTGCCCAATGGACATACCTGCCCCTTCACCGTACGCGGGGCTACCAGTATCGCCTCGTGGCCCGTGCTGCACAGCCTACTGAGCTGACACTGTCACTGAACAGCGTGCACACCATGAACGAGCCCGTCGCCCGGCTTGCCACTGCCACAGTGACGCTCGGGCCCGCCTGGCAGACCTTCGAGGGGACGCTGTACCTGCCGGAGCACGCCAGGCGCAACCCGGAGGGGCTCTATCGACTCGACATCACCACAAAGAGTCCGGCCAATGTTGTGGTAGACAGGGTGCTCTTGTACCCGGACGATCACATCGCACATTTCGATCCCGACATCGTGCGACTGCTCAAGGAATCCCGGCTGCCCCTGTTGCGGTGGCCTGGAGGCAATTTCGTCTCTGGATATCGCTGGCGCCTGGGTGTTGGCCCCATCGACGCGCGCCCCACCCTGCCCAACCCGGCCTGGGAGTCGCTCGAATACAACCTTTTCGGCACAGATGAATTCATCCGCTACTGCCGCGAGGTAGGCTGCGAACCGATGATCTGTGTCAACGCAGGCGACGGCACCCCGGAAGAGGCCGCTGCCTGGGTCGAGTACTGCAACGGCTCGTTCGAAACGCCCATGGGAAGGCTGCGCGCCGAGAACGGTCACCCCGAGCCCTACGGGGTGCGGCTCTGGGAGATCGGCAACGAGCTGGATGGCCGCCATCAGGTCAGCTGGACAACGCCAGGCGGCTATGCCGACCGGTACCTGTGCTTTGAGCGCGCCATGCGTGCGGCTGACCCGGACATGCGCATTCTGGCCTGTGGCTCGGAATGGCGCGTCCACTCTGAATGGAACACGGCCCTGATCGAGCAGGCAGCACCGGAGCTCAACACCATCACCCACCACGTGCTGAACGGCGGCTCGGTGGACGAGCGCACGAACCCAACAGCCCTGTATCACTCCTTCATGGGATATGCCCAACCGCTGGGAGAAAAGTACCGCCAACTCCTTGCCGAGATGGCCGCCGGCGGCGTAGCTGAACCGCGAATTGCGATCACCGAGTTACAGCTCTTTAGCCATTTTCAGGGGCCAGCGGGCATCGGCAACGACCTGTCACCGGCAACCATGCCGACGAATCAGACGATCAGCGAGGCGCTGTATGTGACCACGATCCTGCACGAATGCATCCGCATGGGCGATGCCGTGGAATTGGTAACACATTCTGCCACAGTGAACCACGGCGGCGGCCTGCGCAAAACGCGAGAGCGCGTGTGGGCCAACCCGATCCACCATGCGCATTCCATGCTGGGCGAGCTGCGCGGCGGCATCCCTGTCGCCATCGCGCTGGAGAGCCCGGTGTACACGGTGACAGAGTCCTTTGACAATGGTGTGATGCCGCCACTGGAAGATGTCCCTGCAATCGACGCACTGGCCGTGCTTTCCCCTGACGGCACCAGGCTGATCCTGAGCCTTGTGCATCGCTCGGCTGAGACGGGCCCGATCGAGTTGTCGATCGACACAGGAGAGCTGGAACTGGACGGTCAGGCAGAGGTCGTGACGCTCTGTGGCCAGACGTGGTGGGACCAGAACACGCCGGATGAGCCGGAACGCATCACAGCCGGCAGATCAACACTGGCGATCGAACATCAGCCTGTGATGCTGACTTTGCCGCCCTACTCATACACGCAGGTCATCCTCGCAATCAGACAGGAGAGATGATCCACGAGACATGAGGACACAGACCTTTGCCCATGTCAGCCTTGAGCATAATAGCTTGCGCCCGCATCAATCTGGTCAGATGGCATAGCACCTGGTTCGCTGGCTCAAGAGCGTGAGGCGCGCGTCTCAGGCCGAGGGATCCCAGGGGACGCCGTTGGCGTTCAGTGCGGCCTCGCCCTTGAGCAGCTCAGCAGTCGTCCGTGTGTTCTCCTCAATCGAGAGGCCCAGGGTGATCACGTCTGCCTCGGCCTGTAGCACGAGAAAGGCAACGAGCGCCGCAGCAACAATAAAGAGCCCAAGGAGGACCGCGCCGGCCGTAGAGCTCATGTAGGGCTGCATTCTGCTCAAGGCCGGCGTCTCGATCCTGCCACCGATCACCGCCACAACGATGGCCAGGAGACTGCCAAGGAGACCACCGACGAGTGCAACCCAGGCCAGGATACGGCAGAGTGTTGCGATGAACCGGAGTGTGCCGAACTTTTTCATGAATGTGCTCCTTACTGAGACGAATCGCGATGCGCCTGCCCCGCGTATCAGGGGCAGTCTAACTTTACGCTTGCGCCCGGTCAAGGACGATCCTGAGACACGCTATTCGGCTGGCACCGGCCTCCAATGGCGCCTCTGGGTGTTTCACTGATGGCCGGAAGCGAACTCCTGCCGCTGGCGATTCTGGCCGACGACCTGACAGGGGCCATGGACAGCGGACTTCAACTCGCTCGCCGCGGCCTCGAAACGGTGGTCCAGCTCAATGCAGAAGCGAACGAGAGAGCGCCGGTGGTGGTGCTGAGCAGCGAGAGCCGCGATCAGAGTCCAAGCGCAGCCATCGCCAGCACGGACGCCCTGATTCCTCGCTTACGCGGTAGAAGGGTCTTGAAAAAGATCGACTCTACCTTTAGAGGAAACATCGGCTACGAGTTGCGCACGCTCTTGTCCGGGTTGTCACTCCAAGCGGCTGTCGTTGCCCCGTCCTTTCCACAGGGCGGCCGCACCCTGATCAACGGACACCTGCTGATCGACAACCAACCTCTGAACACCACGCCGTTTCGTCATGACCCGCGCTGGCCCATGCTGGAATCCCATCTCCCGACCTATCTCATGCAGCAATCCGGGATGGAGGTCGCTCACCTGGGGCTGGACGCGGTGCGCAACGGTGTGCGTCATCTGGCCCGGGCGCTGGCCACGGTCGACAGCCGCCTGGTGGTCGTAGACGCGACGACCGATGATGACCTGGCAACGATCGCGCAAGCGATCAAAAGCCTGGGGCCGGCATGGATGCCCTGCGGCTCGGCAGGTCTGGCGCAGGCCTGGGCAGCACTGCTCGATGCGCGGACACCCGTGCCGGCTATCTTCCCTAATCGTGCGAACAGGGGTATGCTGTTTGTTGCTGGTAGCCGAAATCCCGTCTCGCTGGAACAGATCGACGGTCTGGTTCCCCGCGGCGTGCGGCAGGTGACCGTGGACAGCCGCGGCGTTTACGAGCCGGTGCGTGAGACGGACCGGCTGGCCCAGGCCGCGCTTGAGGTTCTTGCCACGGGCAGCGATGTTTTGATAGAGGCTACCTCCAGCCCGGCTGTCCCTGGGGCGGGCCAGCGCGTGTCCCAGATCCTCGCTGACGCTGTGCGGTCACTGGTGGCTCGTGACCAGCTGGCTGGCCTGTTCTTGACCGGAGGAGAAGTCGCCATCGCCGTATGCCGCGCCCTTGAGGTCGCATCTTTGCGCATCATCGACGAGATCGAGCCCGGCATTCCGGGCGCACAACTGCGGGGCGGCCAGGCGGCCGGGTTGCCGGCCGTGACCAAAGCAGGGGGATTCGGTAGCCCCGGAGCGATGGTCGCCGCCCGCCAGTGGTTGCACGACAGCACACAGGGCTAGTCACTGGATATACACACTATAGTGGAGGGGCAACAATGCAGCATCGGCCCATTCTCGGAGTGACCATGGGGGATCCCAGCGGCAGTGGTTCCGAGATCGTCGTCAAAGCCTGGGCGGATCCCGAGGTGCGCCGCCGGGCGCGCATCATCGTGCTCGGCGACGTTTCCTGGATGGCGCGAGCGACGCAACTGGTCGGTGTGGATGTTCAGGTGCGACCTGTTGACGATGTTTCAGAGGCGCTCTATAGCGATGATGCCATCGATGTGCTCCAGGCGACAGACGTGGATATGGAGGGACTGAAGTATGGCAAGGTGCAGGCGCGGGCGGGCCAGGTGGCCTATGACACCGTCATCGCGGGCATCGATCTCGCGATGGAGCACAAGGTAGACGCCCTGGTCACCTCAGCCATCAATAAAGAGGCTCTCAACCTGGCAGGCCACCATTATGACGGGCATACGGGCCTCCTCGCATTTCGCACGGGCGCGAAAAAAGTCGCGATGATGCTCACAGCGGGTGACTTTCGCGTGACGCACGTGAGCACACACTGCTCGCTGCGAGAGGCCATCGATCGCGTCAAGACAGACCGCATTGTCGACGTTATCCAACTCACGGACGATGCTCTCAAGCAGATGGGGATCACCGCGCCTCGTATCGCGGTCGCGGGTCTCAACCCACATTCGGGCGAAGGTGGTCTGTTTGGGGACGAGGAGGTGCGCGAGATCGAGCCTGCTATCGACCAGGCCCGCGCCCAGGGACTGCACGTCCATCCCATTCCGGTGCCGCCAGATACCGTTTTCTACATGCTGGCGGAGAACAAGGCCTTTGACGCCGTGATCGCCATGTATCACGATCAGGGGCACATCCCGACCAAGCTCATCGGGTTTGCCGAGGGAGTGAATATCACGCTGGGATTGCCAATCATCCGCACCTCGGTGGATCACGGCACGAACTTTGGCAAGGCGGGCAAGGGGACAGCCTACGCCACCAGCATGGTCAGCGCGATCATGGCCGCGGTGGACCTGGCCAGTGGCAGAGCACAGCGATGAGTGTGTCGCTGGACAAATGAAAAGGCGCTCTCCGACCGGGCATCGGGGAGCGCCTTTTCATTTGCACCAACCTAGCGCAAATAGTCCTTGAGCTGAGCGCAACGGTAGGGGTGGCGCAACCGTGCGAGCGCCTGATGCTCGATCTGACGGATTCGCTCGCGCGTCAACCCAAACTTTACGCCCACCTCTTCCAGCGTGTGCGCTTTGCCATCCCTCAAGCCAAAGCGCAACAGCAGGATACGGGTCTCGCGAGGGCTCAGCGCAGTCATGACCTCTTCCAGCGCCTCTCGCAAGAGTTGGCGATAGGCCACATCCGACGGTGACGGCGCGTCATCATCTTCGATAAAGTCGCCGAATTCGGTGTCGCCGTCGTCACCAACGGGACGCTCCAGCGATACCGGATAGCGCGAGATGCGCATCAGCCCCTCGATCTTGGTCACGCTCAGACCGGTCTGGTCCGCGATCTCCTCTGGCGTCGCCCGCCTGCCCTCTTCCTGCTCGATCTGCTCCACGATGCGGTAGATCCTGCGGATCTGGTCGCCCGCATGGACCGGCAATCGGATAAGCCGGCTCTGCTGTGCCAGCGCCCGCGTAATACCCTGCCGTATCCACCAGGTTGCATAGGTGCTGAACTTATAGCCGCGATGATAGTCGAACTTTTCCACCGCCTTCATCAGGCCGATATTGCCCTCTTGAATCAGGTCCAGCATGGGGACACCCTGACCAAGATACTTTTTGGCAACGCTGACCACCAGGCGAGTGTTCGCCTCCACCAGGCGGGTACGCGCCTGCTCCCCGAGCCGGACGATTTCCTCCAGGTCATCGCGCTGGTCCTCAGTGAGGTCGGCGGATTGGAGCCTCTTGCAGGCCGCAACGCCCGCCTCGATGCGCTTGGCCAGAAGTACCTCTTCTTCGGCCGTCAGCAGCGCCACCTGCCCCATCTGCTTGAGATAGAGGCTGACGGTATCGTCTGCGGCGATCCCTTCCAGATCGGCGCGCGTCCTCTTGCGCAGTAATTGCTCCTCGAGAAGGTCGCGGACCTCGCCCTGCCCATCGGACTCGTCCTCTTCCTCCTCCAACTCCAGATCAATCACATCATCGTCATCGTCATCGTCATCGACGACTTCATCTTCGATCTCTTCATCAGTCGCAGTATCAAATTCATTCTCTAGCAATGCCACTTGGACTCCCTCGTCTATCAGCTAGGCGAACGCTCATCACTATTGCGTACGCTTCGGCAAGCTGTCGCGGCGGCTACGCTCGAACACCTCCTTTCGCGCCCAAACGACCCATCAAATTACATAAACAGAAAAACTCGGCTCGCCACACCTGCAACACGCCGCAGGATGTCGATACCGAGTCAAGTGTCGTAGGCTTTCTCATGAGTGACACGTCACCGTCCTGAGCAGAATCTACGATACTTATTATACTCCCAAACCACTGGCAGGTCAATCGTTCATGGAAAACTCAGTCAAAATGCCTAGATATGGGCAGGGCGCCAGGCAGGCCGCCCACCGGCAGCGCCTCCAGCACGCCATTGACCACCGCGCGCGCCATCGCCACCGCAGCCATCTCCGCCAGCACGACCGGGTTCGCATCGACCTGGCCGGTTGCTACAGAAAACAGCGTATCCCCATCATAGAGGGTATGGACCGGCCGGATCACACGGGCGAGCCCATCGTGCCCCGACTGCGCCAGCCGGTTGAGCTCAGCCGTATCCAGCCTGGCATTCGTGGCCAGAGCACCGATCACAGTGTTCCCGGACAAGCCAGCCGTTGCATAGACGCCGGGATCCAGTGCATCCACCCACTCGCCCGGTGCCGCGCCCCGTGCTCCTGCCAGGATGCTGCCCGTCTCCGGATCGATCACGTTGCCCAGTGCATTCACAGCGACGATGGCGCCGACCACCACATCACCCTGGCGTAGGCTAGCTGTACCCAGGCCCCCCTTCATCGCCTGGCCCATCCCGGCCAGTTTCCCCACCGCGGCGCCCAGCCCTGCCCCGACGTTGCCCTGCTCGATCGCCGGCGCGTGAGCGGAACTGGCCGCCGCATAGCCCATGGCTGCATCGGGCCGCACATCAGCGCTGCCCAGGGCCAAATCAAAGAGCACCGCACCGGGCACGATCGGCACCCGCGCCACGCCGGTGTCATAGCCCAGGCCCTGCTCCTCAAGATAGCGCATCACCCCATCCGCCGCCGCCAGCCCGTAGGCGCTTCCTCCGGTCAGCAGGAGCGCGTTCACACTGCCCACCAGCATGCCTGGCTGCAGCAGTGCCGTCTCACGGGTGCCAGGCGCATACCCGCGCACCACGCCACCGCCGGCCGCGCCCTCCGGCGGGCACAGGATCACTGTGCAGCCGGTAAGGGCCTGTTCGTCGCCCGCGTGGCCCACACGGATCCCCGCCACATCCGTTATGTTGCCCGGATATCTAGCCATGTCGCATCTCCCACAGGGCCTGTACCCGCTCCCAGATGCGCTCTGCGACCTCGAACTTGCTCATCAGCGGCAGCGCCTCTGGCGCGGCATCGGGTGCCAGGAGCACGACGCGATTGTCCGCCACCTCAAAGCCCGCATCGGGCGCTGAGACATCATTGGCCACCAGCAGATCGAGCCGCTTGCGCGCCAGCTTTTCGGCGGCATTCCGCAACAAGTCGTCGGTCTCGGCCGCGAATCCTATGACCAGCCGCGGCCAACCATCACTGCTCAACGCGGCGATAGCGCCCAGGATGTCCTCCGTGCGCTCGAGCTCGAGCACCAGACCACTCTCGCCCTTTTTTATCTTGTGCTCGGCCTGCGTTGCGGGACGGTAGTCTGCCACGGCGGCTGCCATCACGAGCACGTCCGTCTCGGTACGCCTGGATACGACGGCTCGGGCCATGTCCTCGGCGGTGCGCACCGCGACGTGCTCCAGCCCCTGCAGCCTTCCCAGACAGGTGGGCGCGCTGATCAGCGTCACCACGGCGCCGCGGTCGCGCGCGGCTTCGGCCAGCGCGTAGCCCATCCGGCCCGAGGAGCGGTTCGTCAGGTGGCGCACCGGATCCAGGGGCTCTTGCGTGCCTCCCGCTGTGACGACCACACGCAGACCGGCCAGCGGTCCCTGCCTGCCCAGCGTCCGCCGTATCGCAGCCAGCAGGGTGTCCGTAGACGGCAGGCGCCCCCGGCCCATACGACCCGAGGCCAACCGGCCCTCCTCTGGCTCGACGATGACCGCCCCGCGGCCCTGCAACGTCGCTGTGTTCGCCTGCGTGGCCGGATGCGCCCACATGTCCGCATCCATGGCGGGAGCCAGCACCAGTGGCGCTGTGCTGGCCAGCGCGGTCGTCGTCAACAGGTTATCTGCGATACCGTTCGCCAGCTTGGCCAGCGTGTTGGCCGTGGCCGGCGCGATCACGCACAGATCGGCCTTTTTGGCGAGAGAGATATGCGCCATATCGGTCGTGTCCAGCAGTTGGAACATGTCGACCGAGACCGGCCGCTGGGTCAGCGTCTGAAACGTCAAAGGCGTGAGAAAGGCCAACGCCGCCTCTGTCATGATCACCTCGACGTGCGCGCCCGCCTGGACCAGCTTGCTGCAGAGATCCACTGCCTTGTACGCCGCAATCCCCCCGCTCACCCCCAGAATAATGTTCTTGCCTTCGAGGATCATGGCGTGCCTCGGTTCAGGTCATAGATCAGCCGCAAGCCTTTGAGCGTGAGCCAGGGATCGACGTGCTCAATGACGGATGTCTCGCGAGCGACTACCTCTGCCAGGCCGCCGGTCGCGATCACACGCATGTCGGGACCCAGTTCCGCCCGAAAGCGCGCCACCAGGCCCTCGACCAGGCCCACATAGCCGAAAAGTATGCCGGATCTCATAGCGTCCACCGTATTGGAGCCAATAGCATGCGGCGGACGCTGCAGGTCGATGCGCGGTAGCTTGGCGGTGCGCTGAAAGAGCGCCTCGGCGGCCACACGCACGCCCGGGGCAATAGCCCCGCCGAGATATTCTCCCGTGGCCGAGAGGGCATCAAAGGTGGTGCCGGTGCCAAAATCCACGACGCAGGCCGGACCGCCGTACTGACGGAAAGCCGCCGCGACGTTGACGATACGGTCCGCACCCACTTCTTGCGGCCGATCATAGCGGATCGCCACGCCGGTTCGCGTACCGGTCCCCACGACCAACGGATCCCGGCGTAAGTAGCCGCGCACCATCTCCTCGAAACGCTCGGTCAGCGAGGGCACCACACTGGCGATGATGGTATCATCTACCTGATCCAGGCTGTAACCGGCATGAGTGAAGAGGCTTACCAACGTCATGGCGTACTCGTCGGGCATGCGCTCATGATCGGTGCTGATACGCCAGTGGGTTACCAGGCTGTCGCCGCGGTACAGGCCGAGCACGATGTTGGTGTTGCCGATATCGATACAGAGTAACATGGCAGCCGCCCTCCCGTTTCTTCTCTACAGACGCGAACCCCGCTTGCCGCCGATCTGGCGCACCGCTGAGACGACGGCGACCACGACGATGGCGGAGATGACTGCCTCGGGAATCCCCTGCATCAAGCCAATACTGAGCGCCACTTCTGAGGTAACCCCCGGGACCTGCCGTAGCACCGCCGCTCCCAGCACCAGCACCGTGTTGGTCAGGGAGCCGGCGACACCAGCTGCCGCCAGTCCTACCGCCTGCGTATCGCCTTTGCGCAGCCAGAGCAGTCCGTAGGTCGTGGCACCGAGCGCGACGACCGCGATTGCGATACCCAGCCACAGTACCGATTGGCTCACCACGTAGGCGGCCCACAACACGGCTGCCAGCAGAACCAGCAGGATCGTCATCAACACCGGCCGGCTGGCGCGCCGCAGACCAAAGTAGACCAGCGCCGCCACGACGCCGATCGCCAGGCGAGGCAGGATGATGACCAGCGGATCCTTGATGGGCACCAGCGGGCTTAGAAAGCTGGCAAAGCCAAATCCAAGTGAGACGATCAGCCCGACCAGCGGCCCCTCGAGGATCCCTCCGATGATCGCCGGGATGTGGGCGATCGTGGCGCTGCCGGCGGGCGTAGGCACGGGGATGAACCCCACCGGTGTGAGCGCCAGCAGCAGCGTGATGGCCAGCAGGAGCCCTGCGGTCACAATGCGACGAATCGAACGTTCCTGAGCGTCCATAGTCTGTCCCTCTCGATCTGTAGAAATCTGCTCTGGCTAAATTGCGAGCGCGACGATCAGTGTGACAAAGCCAAACCCAAAGGCAATATAGTCTCCGGCCGACAGTCGCAGATGCCTGTAGTAGGTGCGCCCGTACCCACCCTGATAGCAGCGGGCCAGCATGGCCGTGGAAAGCTGATCGACGCGTCGAAAGGCATCTGCAAACAGAGGAACGATCAACGCCGCAGTTCGCCGAGCATTGCGCGCGATCTGCCAGCGGCTCTCCGGCCCGCCCGTGATGTCGCGCGCCAGCTGCGCACGCTGTACCGACTCGAGTTCCTCTCCCAGGATCGGGAGAAAGCGCAGCGCAATGGCCCCCGTCAAAGCTAGTTCGTGCCCCGGAAGCCGCAAATGGTTGAGCGGGCGCAACAGCATCTCCAGCCCGGAGACGAGTGCGCTGGGCGAGGTTGTCGCGGTGAGCAGCGAGACCAGCAGCACCAGCGACAGCAGCCGTGCCAGAGAGACCAGCACACCCACGATCCTGCCCAGCGTCAGGCTGAATCTGCCCGCTGTCCAGAGCACGACGCCGGCGCCCGGCGAGCCCGCCGGCTCCAGCCCAAAGAGCAATTGAAAGAGCGCGAGCAGCATGAGGACCGGCAGAACAGGGCGCAGCGCACCGCTCAGCGCTGCCCTGGGCAATCGCGACAGCGGAAACAGCAGCAGCAGCGCCGCCAGCAGCCCAACGGTAAGCCACCAACGCCCGGCAACGACGATGGCTACCGTGAGGAACAGGACCACCAGCAGTTTGCTGCGGGGATCCAGGGCGTGAATGCCCGATCCCGTGGGCCAGTACCGCCCGAGGCTTGTGTTCCTTAGCGAGGCAGTGCTTGCCACAGCGCCTCCTCTACTTCGCGGGGCGTCAACAGGTCCGTAGCGATGGCTACTCCCCGCGCCTCGAGCCTCTGCGCCACCTCCGTTGCTTCCGGCAGAGCCAACCCGCGTGGCTCCAGCAGCGCCGCTTGCGTGAGTATCTCCCGCGCGGGCCCTGACGCCACGGTGCGCCCCTGATCGAGCACCATCACAGAATCGGCGAGCTCGGCGACCTCGTCCATCTCGTTGGACACGAGCACCACCGTCACACTCTGATCCCTGCGCAGCCGCCGCACCAGATCATGCACCTGCCGCCGGCCCACCTGATCGAGCCCCGCCGTGGCCTCATCCAGCACGAGAATCTCCGGCCTGAGCGCGAGTACCCCGGCCAGGGCGGCCCGGCGCATCTCCCCGCCGCTCAAGGTAAAGGTCTGCCGGTCGACGAAGGCTTCAAACTCGAGTCCCACCTCTTCCATGGCCCAGCGCACGCGTTCACGCAGCTCTTCGCGCGAGAGGCCCAATTGCCTCGGACCATAGGCCACATCGTCGCCGACGAAACGTTCAAAGAGTTGCTGGTGCGGGTACTGCATCGCCAGACCCACGCGCGCCCGCAGCGCACTCAAATCGATAGAACGATCCGCAGTGTCCTGACCCAAAATGACAGCCCGGAGACGTTCTACTGGCCTCAGCAGCCCGTTGATAAAGGACACCAGCGTAGACTTGCCCGCCCCGCTGGGACCGATCAAGGCGGCGATCTCGCCGCGCTGCACAGTCAGGTTTGCATCCACAAGCGCAGGCGCCGCATTAGGCGTGTCCGCCAGGTATGTATGGGCCAGATGCCGCAGGGTGATCACCGGATCCCTCATCGCCCCACCCCGGCCAGCGCAGCCACCTCGTCGACGAGCGTCTCTGGAGTGACAATCCCGTCGGACAGCGCCACCCCCTTTTTGGCCAGGCCATGGGCGATCGCCGCCGCGGGCGGTAAAGCCAGCCCGACCCGCTCCAGCCCGTCTGCCTGGCGAAATACCTCCGCCGGAGTCCCCTGCAGGACGAGGCGGCCAGCCTCCATGACGACCACGCGCCCGGCGTGGATCACCTCGGACATGTGGTGTGTCACAACGACGACGGTCATGCCTTCAGCGTGCAGGTCACTCACCAGGCTCAGGAGATCGCGTCGCGAGGCAGGATCCAGCATGGCTGTCGCTTCGTCCAGGATGAGGCAGGCAGGCTCCATGGCCAGCACGGACGCAATCGCCAACCTCGCCTTTTCGCCGGCTGACAGGGTTCGGGGGTCTCGGCCCTCGCTCCCTGTGAGCCCCACCTGAGCCAGCGACCGCACCACCCGGGCGCGTATCTCGCCCGGCGCGATGCCGAGATTCTCCGGGCCAAAGGCCACTTCGTCCTCCACCAGGCTGGTGACGAACTGGTTCTCGGGGTTCTGAAAGACCATTCCCACGGACGCGCGGATACCGATCAGTGCCTGGTGCTCGCGCGTGCTGCGACCATTAACCAGCACCTCTCCTTCCGTCGGAGAGAGCAGCCCGCTCATACAGCGCGCCAGCGTGGACTTGCCCGAGCCGTTCATGCCGACGATCGCCATATAGTCGCCGCGCTCGATCGTCAGATCGACGCCGCGCAGCGCATCGATGCCCTCATCACCGTGCCCATAGCGGTAGTGCAGTCCCCGCACCTCGATGATCGCCACACACACCCCCAAAAACAAAAAACCTCGCGACGCTGCGCGAGGGCAAGAAGGGCATGAGCCCCGTGACCATCTCTTGCCGTCTCGGTCGCAACGCGATCCAAGCGACGCCTTGTAGCGTACACATTCCCGCTGGGCGCCAGAAGGTCGCCCGCTCAGCACCATTATAACACCCCCATCGGCAGGGTCAAGAAAGAGTCCTTGCCAGTCATGCGCGCGCTCGGCTATACTCTGGACGTACGCACTGAGCGGCCCCCGGGGCCCGCCATGATTGAGCAGGAGGATCGACATGCCCAAGATCACGATTGTTGGAGCCGGCAGCCACGTCTTTGCCCGGCGTCTCATCGCCGACGCGCTGCAGTGGCCCTCACTGAGGGACTCGACCATCACCCTGATGGACATCGACCAGCAGAGCCTGGATACGATGGCCACCCTGGCACGCAAGATGGTCAAGCAACTGGGGGTCGGCGCACGCATCGAGGCAACCACCGATCTCGAGGAGGCCCTGGCCGATACCGACTATGTCTCTGTCTCGATCCGCGTCGGCAATACCCACAACAACGTCTCCGTCCCCGCCAGGTACGGCGTCATGCACTCCGTGGGTGACACCATGGGGCCCGGAGGTGTGTTCTACTTTTTGCGGAATGCCCCGGCGGTGATCAATATCGCCAGGACCATGGAAAAAGTCGCGCCCAATGCCCTCATGCTCAACTATACCAACCCCATGGTGATGTTGTCCTGGGCTGTAAAGGAAGTCACGGGCATCCGTTATGTGGGGCTCTGCCATTCCGTTCAGGGCACCGCCATGACTCTGGCCGAGTACCTCCAGGTACCCTTTGAGGACGTATCGTACTGGGCGGCGGGCATCAATCATATGGCCTGGTTCCTAAAGTACAACGTCAAGGGTGAGGATGCCTATCCCCTGCTCTTCAAGGCCATGGAGGACCCCGACATCTACAACCGGGACATTGTCAAGTTCGAAGTGATGAAGTACTTTGGGGCCTTTGTCTCCGAGTCATCCATCCACATGTCCGAGTACACGCCCTATTTCCGGCGCACGCAGGAACTGATCGACCGGCACACCCACGAGAAAATGTGGGGAGTATCGATGCGCAAGGGTCTGACCCGCGAACAGATGATCGCCATGATGGCCGAGCGCCGCGCGCAGGCCGACAAGGAAATGCATGAGCTCGCCTATGGCGACGCCGAGGTGCCCATCGACCTGTCACACGAGTACTTTTCTCGGATCCTGAATGCCTGCGAGACCAATGTCCCCTACACCTTTAACGGCAACGTCCCCAACGAGGGGCTGATCAGTAACCTGCCCTACCACGCTGTGGTAGAGGTGCCCATCATGACCGACGCCATGGGCCTGCATCCCTGTCAGATCGGCGCGCTGCCGCCCGCTCTGGCCGGCCTGAACAGCAGCAACTTGTTCGTCCAGGAACTGGCGGTCAAGGGGTTCATCGAAAAGAACCGCGAGTACATCTATCAAGCGGTGCAACTCGACCCGCTCACAGCCGCGGTGCTCCCCCTGGACAAGATCCGCGAGATGGTGGATGAGATGTTCGCCGCGGATGCCGAGTACATGACCTTCTAGACGATGCTGGAGCGCGGGGGCGATACGGGTCGCTCTCGCGCTCGCGAGGAGGCGCTATGCGTATCACCCGGCTCGAAACGTTTCTGGTCAAGCCTCGCTGGCTGTTCCTCAAGATGCACACGGACGAGGGGTTGGTCGGCCTCGGCGAACCGATGCTCGAGGGACGTGCTCTCACGGTCGCGCAGGCCGTGGCCGAGCTGGAGCCCTACCTGGTGGGCAAGGACCCCACCCGGGTAATGCACCACTGGCAGGCAATGTACAAACACGCCTTTTATCGCGGAGGTCCGATCCTCACCAGCGCGCTCTCGGGCGTGGAGCATGCGCTCTGGGATCTGACCGGCAAAGCGTTGGGCGTGCCCGTCTACAAACTGATGGGCGGCCCGCTACGCCACAGAATCAAGGTTTATGGCCGCTGCGGCGGCAACACCCCCGAGGAGGCCGAGGCGAGTGCTCGCGAGCAGGCAGCGAAAGGGTTCCTGGCGCTCAAGACGGGCGTGGGAGGCACTCGCCCGGCCCGGATCGTCGAGACACCCGGCTTTGTTGAGGATGTGGCCGAACGCTTTGCCGCGATGCGCCGGGGCGCAGGCAAAGAGGTCGACATCGCCATCGACTTTCACGGCGCGGTGAGCCCGCAGACTTCCGCCCTGCTTATCAAGGCGCTGGAGCCCTACCAGCCGCTGTTCATCGAAGAACCCGTGCAGTGCCAGAACACGGAGGTGCTCGCCGATCTGGCGCGCAAGACGCATATCCCGATCGCTACGGGCGAACGCCTGTACACCAAGTGGGGCTTTCGCGAGGTGTTGGAGCAACGCGCCGCGTCCATCCTGCAGCCAGACATCGCGCACTGCGGCGGCATCTTTGAGGGACGGCTGATCGCCGGCATGGCCGAGTCCTACTATGCAGCGATCGCCCCGCACTGCCCGCTCGGCCCGATTGCCCTGGCGGCCTGCATCCAGATGGATGCTGCGATCCCCAACTTTCTCGCGCAGGAGCACGTCACGCTGGGCGAAGGCTACCTCAAGGAGCCCTTCCGCGTCGTCGACGGGTACGTGCCACTTCCGGACAAGCCCGGTCTGGGGATCGAGCTCGACGAAGAGGCGCTGGCGGACAAGATTGGCCACGACTGGCGCAATCCGGAGCGCTACCATCCGGACGATGGTACCGCGATCGACTGGTGAGGCACAGTCTCGAGACATATAGCGTTAGTGAGTGATAAGATGATTGTAAAAACCGCAGAGGTGCAGGCCGCGGGCGAGCGGCTCCGTGCGAATGTCCAGCGCGTGATCGTCGGCAAGTCAGAGGCCGTCGATCTCCTGCTGGTCGCATTGCTGTGCGAGGGGCATGCGCTGATCGAGGACGTGCCCGGCATCGGCAAGACCAGCATGGCCTCGGCGCTGGCGGCCAGCCTGGGCTGCACCTTCCGCCGCATCCAGTTCACCCCTGACCTGCTGCCAACGGACATCACCGGCGCCAGTGTTTATAATCAGGATACTCACCAGTTCGAGTTCCGGCCCGGGCCAATCTTTGGCCAGGTGATCCTGGCGGACGAGATCAACCGGGCCGGTCCGCGTACCCAGAGCGCGCTGCTCGAGGCGATGCAGGAGCGCCAGGTGACCGCCGACGGGGTCACCTACCCCCTGGAGCGGCCCTTTCTCGTGCTGGCCACCCAGAACCCCGTGGAACTGGAGGGTACTTTTCCGCTCCCCGAGGCACAACTGGATCGCTTTCTCGTTCGCATCAGCATCGGCTACCCCACTCTGGATGAAGAGCGTGAGATCCTGCTGCGCTTTCGCGAAGACGACCCACGCGCGTCGCTGCAGCCAGTGATGGAGGCGGTCGATCTCCTGGCACTGGCTCCTGTCTGCAGGCGGGTCTTTGTACACCCTGTGATTCAGACCTACATGCTGGACATTGTACGGACGACCCGAGCAAGCGACGATCTCACTCTGGGCGTAAGCCCACGCGGATCGCTGGCACTGTATCACGCCAGCCAGGCACTGGCCGCGCTCCGCGGACGACCGTTCGTGACCCCAGACGAGATACAGGACCTGGTCCAACCCGTCCTGGCACACCGGCTGATCCCGAGCACGCGGCGGCGCCTGCGCGGTGAGGCGTCCCGCGAGGTGCTCAAGGCCCTCGTGGACGAGATACCGGTGCCGGTCGAGGAGGACTGGGCCGACACGTCGCCATGAAGACCGGCGCCTGGGCGCTACTCCTGACCACGTTCTTCCTCGTCGCCCTGGCGTTACGCCGCGACCTGCTGGCGATTTTCGTCTCAATCCTGGCCATCGCCACGGCCGCCTCGGCCCTCTGGGCGCGCTACTGCCTGAGCAACCTCACGTACCGGCGAAAACTGGGCCATGCGACACTGAACTATGGCGAGGAGACCACGCTGACCCTCGAGTTCGAGAACGCCAAGCCGCTGCCTCTGGCCTGGCTGCTCGTCCGGGACACCTTTCCTCATCGGGTTGATCTGTTGACAGACCAGGTCCAGGAGAACGCCCCTGGAGAGGGCGATGCGCTGACCAGCCTCCTCTCGATGGGCTGGTACCAGCGTGTGAGCCGCGTACACCGTCTGCGCGGTAGCCAGCGCGGCCGCTTTGAGTTTGGCCCGGCAGAGATTTCGTCGGGAGACCTCTTTGGCTATGAGCGGCGGGTGCAAGAGTATAACACGATAGACGAATTGCTGGTCTTTCCCAGGATCGTTTCGGTCGAGGACCTGGGGCTGCCCGCGGCGCGCCCTATGGGGGAATGGTTCGCCCCCCGGCGCGTGCTGGAGGACCCGCTGCGCTTTGCGGGCGTGCACATGTACCACCCCGGGGACAACCCGCGCCATGTGCATTGGCGCGCAACAGCACGGACGGGCCAACTCCAGATCAAGGAGTTCGACCCAAGCGATACGCTGAGCCTCACCATCGCGGTCGACGTGCAGACACTGCCGCGCACCTACGAGTACCTTGCGGACGCGCTGGAATACGTCGTCATGGCGGCGGCGTCGATCGCGATGCATGCGCTCGATGAGCACCATATGGTGGGCCTGTACGCAAACGCGCTCACGCGTGAGGCTGAAACGTGGACCCGGGTCCGACCCGGGAGACATGCGCGCCAGGCGACGGAGATCCTGTCAGCACTGGCCGCGCTGGAGCCTTTCCGGGGCATCTCGATGGAACGCATGTTGGCGCAGGTCAGCGCCGATCTACCCTTTGGTGCCAGCGTGATCGCCATCACGTCGCACCCAAGGGCGCCGATCCTCGATGCGTTGGATGCCATTCAACAGGCAGGCTATCCGGTGCTCCTGCTGACGGCCGGCGATACGATGCCCTACATACCGGACACGATCCCATCTTTCCACCTGGGTGATCAGTATGCCTGGCGAGAACTCGACACCATCGCGCTGGACTGAACTCTGGGCGATCCCGGCGATCGCGGCGATCATGTGGGCGGCCTGGGTGTTGCCCTTGCTTCACCTGGCGCTCAACAACCCGCTCATGCATCCGACCGGCCTGGTCGTGCCCGCCTGGTGGATCCTGACACTCCTGCTGATACCCCTCCTCATCCAGAAACTTGACCTCAAACCCCGGCGGGCTTTGGCGCTCTTTACCCTCATCGGCCTGGCGGCAATCCCCACAACGTGGGGGATCGTATTCGGGATCGGGGATGCCTCGGCAGGTGCCTGGCTGATCGGACAACTGCGTGCCCTGACACAGTGGAACAAGGGTGTGCCCAACGGCCTCGTCCTGGCGTTCGTTTCTGTGCTCGCCTGGCGGCGCGGCATCGCCGGAAGCGCCCTGCGCTACGACGGCCTGTGGCGCGGCTTTGTTATCGGGTCCATCGTGCTTGGCAGCGTGATGCTCCTTCGTGCCGACACTCTGGCCACTATCCCCGGCATCGACATGACCGTCAGCATAGTAGCCTTTGTGCTGTCCGGGCTTGTCGGTCTGGCACTGATGGCACTGACGGGAACCCTCGCCATCGAGAACATGCGCAGCACATCGCACCTGGGCATCAGTCGCTCGTGGGTAGCGGTCGTGGGATCCACCGTCGCCCTCGTGCTGGTCCTCGGCTGGGCGGCCGGGTTGTTCTTTGCACCGGACACCGTCGCAAGGGTGCTGAGTTACCTGAGGCCAGTTGTCGAGCTGATCTTTATGGGGCTGGTCGGACTGGGAACCCTGATCGCCTATGCACTGCTATGGGTGATCCAGCCACTGCTGCAGTCTGCCTACCGCAGACTCTTGCCAATCTTGCAGCGAGACGACCTGGGCAGATTGCGAGAGTTCCTGCTAAAAGACGTCAAGATCGGACAGCGGGAGCCGCCGGATCTCGGACCGATCTGGGAGGCCGCATGGCGTCCGATCTTTGTCCTTGGCGCGGTCGTTCTGGCCACCTGGTTGATCATCCGCGCCTGGCGCAGCCGGGTGCCAACGGACGCCACTGGTGTCATCGAGACTCGCGAATCGATATTCACCGCCGGGCTTGTGCGCGCCCAGCTCAAGAGCCTGCTCCGCCGCCGCAAGCCGGGCGCCACCTATCTGCCGCTGGATGCCGCCGCTTCGACGCGTGATGGCATCCGGGCAGTGTACCAGACCCTGCTGGTCCGGGCCAGAGAGGCAGGGGCGCCCAGACGCAGAGAAATCACGCCGGCGGGCTATGAGCGGGAGCTGGTTTCACTTTGGCCGCAGCATGCAGCCTCATTCGGCGTGCTGACGCGCCTCTACGTGCACGCGCGCTATGGCCCCGATGACCCCGCAGAATCGGATGTCGTGCGGGCCAGGGAGGCGTTGGCCGGCCTTCCATTCGAGGAACAGAAAAGAGCGGCCAGGAACTAGAGACTCCCTGCCGCCCCGTTACTGCCTATCGAGTCTAGATCTGCGGCTCTGGCGTCAACGCATCCAGGCGCGCCAGATCGCGGCTTTGTATCGACCACAGCGAGCTATACAGGCCACCGCGCTGCAACAGATCCTCGTGGGTCCCCTGCTCGCGGATCGCGTTATCCTCCAGCACCACGATGTTGTCGGCGCGCGCCACGGTAGAGAGCCGGTGCGCGATGATGATCGTCGTGCGTCCCTCCATGAGGCGCTCCAGCGCCTGCTGGATGAGGAGCTCGGTCTCTGTATCTACCGAGGAGGTCGCCTCGTCCAGGATCAGGATCGGCGCATCCTTCAGGACGGCCCGGGCGATCGACAGACGTTGCTTTTGCCCGCCGGAGAGCTTGACGCCGCGCTCGCCAATGAAAGTGTCATACCCTTCGGGCAGGGACACTATAAACTCGTGGGCATTGGCCACACGGGCCGCCTCGATCACCTGCGCGTCGGTGGCGTCAGGCTTGCCGAAAAGGATGTTGTCTCGAACAGAGCCGTGGAACAAGAAGACATCCTGAAGCACGATGGCGATGTTCTCGCGCAGGCTCTGTGCCGTCACGTCGCGCACATCGTGCCCATCGATGCGCACAGCCCCGGACGTGACATCGTAGAAACGCGGAATGAGCCCGGCCAGCGTCGTCTTGCCCACACCCGTCGGTCCGACCAGAGCCAGGACACTGTTGGCCGGAATCTCCAGCGAGACATTTTCGAGCACGGGCGCCCCACGCTTGTACGCAAAGCTGACCTGATCGATGCTGATGTTCCCCTGGATCGGGCGAGGCAGCGCATGCGCGCCGGGCCGGTCGGCCACGTCGGGATCCTGATCGAGAAGCTCAGAGACGCGCTCCGCGCCAGCCATGGCCTCCTGCACCTGCTCCCACACCTGCGCCAGCGTGCGCACGGGCTGGTAAAAGATCTCCAGATAGAGGAAAAAGGCCACGAGGTCTGCCAGAGGCAGAATGCGCTGAAAGGCCAGGCGCCCGCCAAAGTAGATCACGATAACCGTGCCCAGCGAGGAGGCGAACTCCACCGACGGCCCAAACACCGCCAGGTAGCGCAGCACCTTGAGCATCGACTCTTTGTAGCTATCGATGCGCCGGCTCACCCGGACAGCCTCGATCTCCTCGCGGGTAAAGGCCTTGATCTCTCGAATGCCCGAGAGATTGTCATTAATCGTCGCGTTGAGCTCTGCCAGCTCCTGCTGACGCTCCCTGAATGCCGGTCGCACGTACTTGTTAAAGCCCTGCATGGCTACCAGGATAAGCGGCACGGGGATGAGGGTCAGCAGCATCAGCGTACTGTTCATAGAGAGCAGGACCGCAGACACGCCCACCAGCGTCAAGACGCTGACCAGGGTGTCCGGGATGGCATGGCTGATCAGCCGCTCGAACATCTCCGAGTCATTGATCATCCGCGACATCAACTGGCCGGTCTGCTGCTCCTCATAGAAAGACAGAGACAGCCGCTGCAGATGATGGTAGATGTCCCGGCGGGCGTCGGCCACCACACCCCACCCCGCCGTATGCGACATGTAGTTGGCCAAAAAACGAAAGCCGACCCGCGCCACGTAGATGCCCAGCAGAATTAGCGCCAGCCGCGTCACGGCTGCGCCCGCAGCCGGATCCTCCCAGTTGAGTTCCTGCACCAGAGTGACCAGGTTCCGGACGATGCCGGGCGCCAGAAGCTGCACGCCAACCAGGCCGATCATCGCAACGATGGCAATGACCAGGGGCTTGATATAGTTGCGGGCATAAGCCGCCACAAAACGGATAGTCTTCATCTCTCAGAACCTCAGACCAATCTATCGCTTCAGGGCATGCGTACGATGAGCATGCCGTCCAGGTTGTCCTCTTCCTTCTTGTAGAAGGGGATGGAGAGCGCGTTATCGCCGTACTTGTCAAATACCTGCCGGTTAAAGGCATCGAGGTTCCGCATATAGTCGTTCTGCGCAGCGACGACTTTGCCGTTGAGGAAGATATTGTCGACGACGATCAATCCGCCGGAGCGGACGTGCTTTTCCGCGTACTCGAAATAGCCATAGTTGTTGGGCTTGTCAGCGTCGATAAAGGCCATGTCGAGATCGCCGTTCAGGTCGAGACCGTTCAGAGTCTCCAGTGCCGGTCCCACATGCAGCTCAACCTTGTCTGCAACCCCTGCCTTGGCGAAGGCGTCGGCCGCCAGCTCCGCATGTTTGGGGTTGACCTCGCAGGTGATCAACCGGCCATCCGCCGGCAGTGCCCTCGCCATCCACACCCCAGAGTAGCCGCTCAGGGTCCCCACCTCCAGGATGGTCCGCGCGTTAACGAGCCGGGCCAGCAGGTTCAGGATCCTGCCCTGCTCCGCGGTGATGTTCATCTCGGGAACGCCGCGCACGCGCGTCTCGTTCAGAATCCAGTCGTACACCGGATCCTTCTCCAGGGTGCAGTCCAAATAGTCGAGCATCCCGATAAAGGTCGGTTTCATCTGGGTGTCTGTCAATGCCACAGCAACATACTCCTCGATCGTATTGAGGGCCAGCCTCACAGGCAGCACAACGCCCGGTCAGGCGCGTGCTCGTCCGCCCTGGCCGGGCCACTAACATATTATACTCGAGCTGCCACTATCGGCCAAGCGACGCCGGCACCTTCCGAGTCGACTACTCCAGACGCAGGCTTGCCACCAGATTTGCAGCACTTCCCCCCAGAAGGATGGCGTCTGAGCCCACGGTGACAAAGGAAAAGCCCTGAGCGAACCGCTCGGCCGTGCTATCGGGACGCGCTGCGATGCCCGGCACCTTGCCCTGTCTGCGGCAGGCCGCCAATGCCTCGCTGATCGCCTCCTCGTGCCGGGCACGGTCCTGCGGCAGGCTCAGATCCAACCCCATGGAGGCGCCCAGGTCGGCGGGGCCCACCCAGCATCCGTCTACGCCCGCGACGCTGAGGATCTCGTCGGCATGCTCTACGGCCGTGATCGACTCGATCTGCACCGCGAGGTACACCTCGTCATTGATCGCCTGGCTATAGTCGGCGCCCAGGAATGCCGTGGCAAAGGGCCCGATAGAGCGCCCGCCCCGCGGCGGATAGCGCACTGCGCGGGCGGCCTCGATCGCATCGGCGCGCGAGTTCACCATCGGGACGATCACACCCAGCGCGCCCGCATCGAGCACACGCCCAATCGTGTAGTAGTCGTTCTGCCGTACCCGCACGAAGGGACTGGCGCCCCCCAGCACGATGCTGCGAAAAGCCTGCAGCGTGCTGCTCTCATCCCAGATGCCATGCTGGTTGTCTACCATGATGAAATCAAAGCCGGCTTGCGCGAGCACCTCACCCGCGAGAGGAGCCCCCAGCGAGAGCGTTATCCCCACCGCCGGTTGGCCCGCCTGCATCTTGACGCGCGTTTGGTTCACGATCATCGATACACCTCCCCTAGTTTGTAGGCGCTCACCTGTCTAGAGAACAGCCTCCAGCACACGCAAGGCGTTGCCGCCGAGTATCTTGCCCAGAGCTACCTCATCATAGCCGCGACCGATCAGGCCAGCCACAACCTCCTCAAGGGCATTCACATTCTGCACCAGGGTGCCGCCGCCGTCGAAATCGCTGCCCAGCCCCACGCAGTCGATCCCGCCGATCTCGACGATGTGTTCAAAATGGTCGAGCAGACGCGCGAGAGTCGGCCTCTCGGCGTCGACGAAGGAGGGCACAAAGCTCACCCCAATCACGCCCCCCTGTGCCGACAGGGCCCGGAGCTGATCATCGGTCAGGTTGCGCGGATGGTCGCACAGCGCACGCGCATTGCCATGCGAGAATAGCACGGGCCGTGCGCTGACCTCCAGCCCATGGAAAAAGGCGCCGGGGCTCACGTGCGCCAGATCGACGACCATGCCGAGGGCGTTCATCTCCCGCACCAATCGCACGCCAAAGTCGGTCAGCCCTACGCCATCTCGCGCCTCCAGGCAACCGTCCGCGGCACAACTGCTGACATTGTGTGTGAAACCGAGGGAGCGCACCCCCAACGCGTACAGGGCGTGCAGCACATTGAGGCTCTTTTCCGTCACATCGGCATGCTCGATGTGCAGGATCAGCGCAGGCTGATGCGCCCCTATGGCGCGCCGTAGATCGGCACTGCTTCTGACGATGACCGCGTCCACATCTTGCGACGCGAGGTCGTGCAGCAGGAAACCCAGGGCGTCCATGGCATAGGCGAGATGATTGTTGTGCGCCTGGGTCACATCCACTGCAAAGAAACCGGCGTCCAGACCCGCCTCGCGCATGCCCTGCAGGTCGATCTGCAGTTCCTCCGACCCCACCAACGGCCGCAGGTGCCCGTACGGGCCAGCAACCAGGCCGTTGCGCTCGCTGCCGTAGCGTTTTCCCCGCTGCGCCAGGCTGGCGTTTCGCAATCGCTGGTGCGCCACAAGCGTGTCGTTGTGCAGATCGATCACCGGAACCCGTTTCAGTAACTCACGCGCCTCCATCACCACCTCCATCGCGTTTCCCAGGTCACAGTATGAGCATACCGCGACCCTGCGCTCCCGTCGAGGTCACCGGTTCAGGCCAGAGCCTGCGGGTGTTCAACACCGGTTGACACCTGTAGTCCGCCGGACTATTCTGCCGCAGATCCTAGCATTCACAAGGAGCACTCTGCGCCATGGTCACTGCATCCGCTGAACAGCCTCTCGATCGCGTCAATACCTATTCCCGCCCGTCGGCGTTGCGCATCACCGATATGCGGATCGCGACCATTGTGGGCGCCCCCATGCGCTGCCCGCTCATCCGGCTGGAGACCAACCAGGGCCTGGTGGGCTATGGCGAGGTGCGGGACGGCGCCAGCAAAGAGTATGCCCTGGTTCTCAAGAGCCGCCTGCTGGGCCAGAACCCCTGCAATGTGGACCAGGTCTTTCGTCGCATCAAGCAGTTCGGCAACCACGGCCGCCAGGGTGGCGGGGTCAGCGGCGTGGAACTGGCGCTGTGGGACCTGGCCGGCAAGGCCTACGGGGTACCGGTGTATCAGATGCTCGGGGGCAAGTTCCGCGACCAGGTGCGTGTCTATTGCGACACCGACGTGCGCGGGCGCCATACCGGCGCGGCGATGGGCGCGGCGCTCAAGGAACGGATGGAGCGAGGCTTTACCTATCTCAAGATGGACGTCGGGCTGTCGCTGATTCAGGACCAGCCGGGGGCGCTCACCGCGCCTCTGGGCTGGCTGGAGGGCACGCGCAGCGCCGTCCGGTACCCGTCCGCCGACCTGCCGCTGCAGGAACAGCAGGATATTCAGCAGCAGTGGTACCGGGTCAACAATACGGCCCACCCCTTTACAGGCATCAGGGTCACCGAACACGGCCTGGACCTGTTGGAGCAGTACGTCGCGGATGTGCGGGCCGTGATCGGCTATGACATCCCGCTGGCCACGGATCACTTTGGACACATCGGCATCGAGGACTGTATCAAGATCGCTCGGCGCCTCGACAAGTACAACCTGGCCTGGTACGAAGATATGCTCCCCTGGCAGTACACCGATGCTTATGTGCGCCTGGCTCAGAGCTGCACGACCCCCATCTGCACCGGCGAGGACATCTATCTCAAGGAGGGCTTTCAACCGCTGCTGTCGTCGGGCGGGGTCTCGGTCATCCATCCGGACGTCCTCACCTGTGGCGGGATCCTGGAGCTGAAGAAAATCGGCGACCTGGCCCAGGATCATGGCGTGGCCATGGCGGTACACATGGCCGAGTCACCCATCGCCTGCATGGCTGCGGTCCACGCCGTCGCCGCCACCGAGAACTTTGTCGCGCTCGAGAACCACTCGGTGGACACCCCCTGGTGGAACGATCTGGTCACGGGCCTGCCCAACCCCATCGTGCAGAATGGCTACATCGCCGTGCCCGACAGCCCTGGCCTGGGGATCGAGTCACTGCGCGACGACATCATCGCGGAGCATCTGGATCCGGCGGATCCCGGCCTGTGGGAGCCCACGGAGGCCTACAATAGGCTCGACGCCCACGACCGGCTCTGGAGCTAGCTCGGAAAGGAAACATCATGCGCATCGGGATCGTATTACCGGATATCACCGAAAGTTTCCTCAAGCTGGCGCGCCAGATCGGCTGCAGCGACATTGTCACCACGCTCAAGGGCGAAGCGGGCAGGCAGGCCGTGTGGGGCTATCGCGAGTTGGTCGTTCAGCGCCAGCGGATCGAAGAGGCTGGCCTGCGCTGGAGCGTGGTCGAGAGCCAGCAGCCACCCGATGTGATCAAGCTGGGGCTGCCGGGACGCGACGAGGCCATCGACCTCTGGTGCCAGTCACTGCGCAACATCGGGGCTGCCGGGATCCCCATCATGTGCTACAACTGGATGCCGGTGCTCTCCTGGTTGCGCACGTCCTTCACCACGCGGGTGCGGGGCGATGCTCTGGCGACCAGCTACAAGCACGCGCTCATGGAGAACGCGCCCCTCACCTGGGCGGGCGTCGTGCCCGAAGAGCGTCTGTGGGAGTCGCTCAAGTACTTTCTCAAGGCAGCGGTACCCGTCGCCGAGGAAGCAGGGGTGCAACTGGCCATCCATCCGGACGATCCACCCATCTCACCTATCTGCGGCATCGACCGCATCTTGACCCATCCGGACGCCTTCCAGCGGGTGATCGACCTCGTCCCCAGCCCGATGAACGGCATCACCTTCTGTCAGGGATGCTTTGCCGAGATGGGTGCCGACATTCCCACGGAAATCGCGCGCTTTGGCCGCCAGGACAAGCTGTTTTTTGCCCATTTCCGCAACCTGCGAGGCACCGCGGCCGACTTTAGCGAGATGTTCCACGATGACGGCGACACCGACATGTACGCCGCCATGCAGGCCTACTACCGCGCGGGGTTCGAGGGGCCCATGCGCCCTGACCATGTGCCCGCTCTGGAGGGCGAGCCCAACGACCGGCCGGGTTACAGCCTGTGGGGTCGCTTTTACGCAGTGGGATACATGAAAGGCCTCATCGAGGCGGTGGAAAAGGGCGGCTATTAGCACGCGGCCGCAGCAGCGATAGCCGATAGACCCGGAGGCGCCAGCAGTCGTGGCCTCCGGGTCTCTACATTTGAGCCAACGACGGCAGGGCCGCCAGGGCGGCATGGAAATCGGGTGCCTGCGCCTCTACCAGGTGCAGCACTGCGTCCCAATCGGGCTGCCCGTCGAATCCGCCATAGGCCGTCGTGCCGAGCGCGGCTGCCGCCGCGCCGGCCACCAGCGCCTGGGACAGCGTCGCGCCGCGCAGCCAGGCGGCCAGAAAACCGGCATCGAAGGTATCGCCCGCGCCGGTGGCATCTACAGCATCAATTACGAATGCAGGCACTTGCACGCGCTCGCTCCCTTGTGCCCCCACAGCCCCCCGGATGCCGCGCTTGACGGCCAGCACCGGCACCCGCGCGCCGAGCGCGTCCATGGCAGCCTCTGCGCTCTCCGCACCACTGAGCGCCAGCAGCTCGGCTTCGTTGGGCAACAAGATATCGATCTCGTCCAGCAGATCCCCCGGATCCCATCCTTCGGACGGATCCCAGTTCGTGTCCAGCGAGACCGTCATCCCGTGCCGGTGCGCCTCGGACGCGATGGCCCGCATCCCGGGGAACAGCCCGCTCAGCAGAAACGGGCTGGCCAGGTGCAGATGCCGTACTGTGGCATACCACGCAGGATCGATCAGTGCTGGCGTGATGTGGGCGATGGAGCCCAGGTGCGTGAGCATCGCTCGATCGCCGTCTGGCTTGAGCAGATGGATCGTGGCTCCGGTGGTTACCTGCGGATCGACCACCACGTGCGACACGTCGACCCCTGCAACCCGCATGACGTCCAGCATCACATGGCCAAAGAGATCGTCGCCCACCACGCTGGCATAGAGCACTCGCAGCCCCAGGCGCGACGCGGCGGCCGCCATGATCGCGGCCGATCCACCGCCTGTGACGACGATGTTATCGACCAGCTTTTCCACCTGTCCAAAGGCGGGAACCGTGTCCCCGCTCACCAGGATATCGACGTTCAGCTCGCCGATCACAAGCAGGTCGTAGGCTCTAGTGGGCATCGGTCGCCATCCCGGTGCCGTGCAAGCGGATCGCCATCACCACATTGCGCGGGCGATCAGGGTTCAGCCCTCGGCCGATGGCGCGATGGTACGCCAGCAACTGCAGCGCCGGTAGATAGAGCACCGCACGGGCTCGCTCCGGCAAGCCGCTGCTCAGGTCGAGGCAGTCATCGGCCACAGCGCCAAGCCCGGCGGCGCCCTCGGCGATCGCCAGGACACGGGCGCCCCGCGCCTTGAGGTCGGCCAGCACGCCGATCTCATAGCCTCTCATAACATCCGAGATCAGTGCCACCACGAGATGCTCTGGATCCACCAGCGACATCGGGCCGTGGCGGAACTCCATAAAGTGGTAGCCCTCCGCCAGCGACAGCGACATCTCCTTCATCTTGACCGTCGCCTCATTGGCGAGACCATACAGCGGGCCAGACCCCAGATAGGTGATGCGCCGGACCGATTCATCGGCCCCATAGGCATGAGCCAGCGACTGCGCTCGCTCGATGGTAGCACTGGCCAGCCCCGGGAGCATCTCCAACTCTGCCTCGAGCGCCAGGTCGCCGCTTGCGAGCGCGCCCAGGGCCTGCACCGCCAAAAGCATACCGGCGAAGGAGCGCGTCTGTGCAAAGCTCTGCTCCTGCCCCTCGGGGATCGCCACGGTGAGGCCCGCGGCCCGGGCCAGTGGCGTGTCTGCATAGCAGCCGATCGTCAGCGCGGGGCTGCCATCACGGGCCATCTCCTCCACAGCCAGGATGGTCTCGCTGGTCTCGCCCGAACGCGAGAGCGCGACGATCGCCGGCCTCTCGCCGGGGGCCAGCCAGGCGTTGCGCTGCCACAGCAGCTCCGACGAGGGAAGGCCGCGGCAGCGCCAGCCAGTTTGTTGCTGAAACCAGGCCGCAGCGAACTGCGCCAAGTAGTGCGTCGACCCGCACCCGACAAAGATGATGCCACGCGACTGCGCCTCTGAGAGCCAGGAACAGAGCTGGTCACGCTGTAGCTGTACCGCTCGCAGCGCCGCCGCCCAGCTCTCGCCCTGGGTCGTGATCTCGTTCCAGGAGTACTTGCCATGCTCCATCGGCTGCCCCCTTCCCCTCGGGTTTGTCGTCCAATGCAGAGCCATCCGCGCCCGCCTGCCAGCGAGACTAGCCGAGCGAACGCCGCCGGTCAAGCGCAGGAGACGCGAGTTATGTGGACGCAATCGCTCGATTGCGGTATATTCCGCACAGTTGGTCCGAAACCAGGTTATCGCAACAGATCAGGGGAGGGAATATGGCTCTCGCGCTGCAGGGACTGCGCGTGCTCGATCTGACCCGGGTGCTTGCTGGCCCCTATGCCGCCATGGTGCTGGCGGATCTCGGGGCAGACGTCGTCAAGATCGAGGTGCCGGAGAGAGGCGACGACTCGCGCGCCTACCCGCCTTATGTAAATGGCGAGAGCGCCTATTTCATGAGCCTGAACCGGAACAAGCGCAGCGTCACGCTGGACCTCAAGAACCCGGCAGCCCGGGAGCTATTCCTCAGCCTGGCGCGCAAGGCAGACGTGGTGCTGGAGAACTTTCGGCCCGGGACGATGGCCCGTCTGGGCCTCAGCTATGAGACGCTCCGTACTGAGAACCCCCGCCTGATCTATGCCGCCGCCTCCGGCTTTGGCCAGAGCGGGCCCTACAGGCAGCGCGCTGCTTACGACGCGGTGATCCAGGCTATGGGCGGGCTCATGAGCATCACGGGCCCCGAGGGGGGCGAGCCCACCCGGGTGGGCACATCCATCGCCGATATCACCGCGGGCCTGTTCACCACAATCGGCATCCTGGCCGCCCTGCAGAGCCGCGCGGAGACGGGAGAGGGGCAGATGGTCGATGTCGCGATGCTGGACTCGGTGGTGGCCATCCTCGAGAACGCTATCGCCCGCTACACCGCCACGGGTGAGGTGCCTGGCCCGCTGGGCAATCGCCACCCAGCGATCTTTCCTTTCGAGCTTTTTCAGACCAGTGACGGAGAGATCATGGTGGCGGCGGGAAACAACGAGCTCTGGGCTCGCCTCTGCCGCGCGCTGGACGTCCCTGAACTGGCGAGCGACGCCCGCTTTATCACCAACCCACAGCGACAGATCTACTATGCGGAGATGCGTGCAGCCCTCGACGCAGTCTTTCGAAACCGGCCGACCGCCGAGTGGTTGGCGCTGCTGGATGCCGCCGGCGTTCCCAACGGCCCCATCAACAGCATTGCCGACGTGGTGCACGATCCGCAGGTACTGGCGCGCGAGATGATGCAGACTGTTGACCATCCGGTGGCCGGCGCCACACAGCTCCCCGGAATTCCCATCAAGCTGAGCACCACGCCGGGATCCATCCGGCACCCGGCACCGGTTCTGGGCGAGCATACAGCAGAGGTGCTGGGCGAATGGCTGGGGCTGAACAAGCAGCAGATTGAAGAGCTGAGGTTGCAGGGCGCCTTTGGCGCAGCTGAAGGTGATACCTGTTGAGGCGCAGCCCGCCCGCTGCGCTGTTATGGGGCGGGAGGGGGTCGAACCCTCACGACCTTGCGGCCAGCGGATTTTAAGTCCGCAGCGTCTGCCATTCCGCCACCGCCCCTGGCCGGTAGCATATGCTGGCAGGGGCACGCTGTCAAAGCCGATGTCGGTCGGCTTGCGTGTGTCCTAACCCCCGCTAGAATGGTGATGACACAGACCGGGCGAGAGATGCGATGCGCGTTGTGATGATCTCCAAAGCGCTGGTGGTCGGCACCTACCGCCAGAAGCTGGCCGCCATGGCCGCCGAGCCGGACGTCGACTTGACGGTCGTCGTGCCGCCCTACTGGCGTGAGGGTCAGGATCGGCTCGCACTGGAGCATACTGAGACGCCCGGCTACCGGCTGATCGTCACGCCGATGGCTCTCAACGGCTCCTATCATGCGCACTTTTATCCCCGCCTGATGCGCCTCCTCACGGACGCTCGTCCCGATCTGGTGCACATCGATGAGGAGCCGTACAACCTGGCCACCTTCCTCGCACTACGGGCGGCGCGCAAACTCGGGGCACGGAGCGCGTTCTTTACCTGGCAGAATCTCCAGCGCGCATACCCGCCACCGTTCCGTTGGCTGGAGCGTTATGTCTACCGAAATGCCGATGGCGCCATCGCGGGCAACCACGCCGCCACGCAGGTGCTCCAGGCCAAGGGTTATCGCGGCCCGCTAGCGGTGATCCCCCAGTTCGGTGTCGATCCTGTGGTCTTTGCTCCTGCAGCCGCCCGTGTTGAGTCCCGCCGCCTCTTTACCATCGGCTTTGCCGGTCGTCTGGTGGAAGAAAAGGGGCTCTTTGTGCTGGCTGACGCACTGGCCCAGATCGAAGGGCCCTGGCAGATGCGGTTCTATGGCGATGGCCCCCTGGCGCCGTCCCTGCATGCGCGCTTCCAGGCGTTGGGGCTGGCCGAGCGCGTTCGGTGGCGGGCGCGCATTCCATCGGCGGAGATGCCCGCGGTCTACGCCAGCCTGGACGCCGTGGTGCTGCCTTCGCTCACCCGCCCCAACTGGATGGAGCAATTCGGCCGAGTTTTGATCGAGGCCATGTCCTGCGGCGTTCCTGTGATCGGCTCCAACTCGGGCGAGATACCCCACGTCATTGGAGATGCCGGACTCGTCGTACCTGAGGGCGACGCCACCGCGCTGGCCGCTGCGCTCGCCCGGTTGCGCGATGATCCCGCCCTGAGCGCAGAACTCTCCCGCCGCGGCCGCGCCCGAGTGATCGCGAACTATACCCAGGAACAGATCGCTCGCGAGACGATCGCCTTCTACCGGCAGATTCTCGGGAGGCAGCCACCAGATCACAGGCGCTCGCGCGACGGACGTTGACGCAGTGTGACGCCGGCGGCTATAATCTCTTGGGGTAGGAGCCATCGACGGATCGGCCCTGAAGGGAGGGACGCACTCATGTCTACTGTCCGCCTTACCATGGCCCAGGCGATCATCGCTTTTCTGCAGAATCAGCACGTCTCACGCGACGGGATGCAGCAACCCTTTTTTGCCGGCTGCTGGGGTATCTTTGGGCACGGCAACGTGGCTGGCATCGGTCAGGCGCTGGAGCAAAACGCTGGGACCTTTCGCTACTACCAGACGCGCAACGAGCAGGCCCAGGTGCACACCGCCATTGCCTATGCCAAGTTCAAGAACCGGCTGCAGACCTTTGCCTGCGCCTCCTCCATCGGACCGGGCGCGACGAATATGGTCACCGGCGCGGCCACCGCTACGGTGAACCGCATCCCCGTACTCTTGCTCTCCGGTGATATCTTTGCGCGGCGGCTTCAGGCGCCGGTGTTGCAGCAGGTGGAGTGGGAGCACTCGCAGGACATCTCCGCCAACGATTGCTTCAAGCCGGTCTCGCGCTACTGGGATCGCATCTACCGGCCCGAGCAACTGATCACCGCCCTGCCGGAGGCGATGCGCGTGCTCACCAGCCCGGCGGATACGGGAGCCGTCACTCTGGCCCTGCCCCAGGATGTCCAGACCTTTGCCTACGACTATCCCGAGGCTTTATTCGCTCCCCGGGTGTGGGCCATCCCACGTAACCGCCCGGACAGCGCCCTCCTGCTCAAGGCCGCGGAGTGGATCCGCGAGGCCAGGCGTCCCCTGATCATCGCCGGCGGCGGCGTGCAGTACTCGGAGGCGACGGCCGCCTTGCGGGCATTTGCTGACCGGACACAGATTCCCGTGGGCGAAACCCAGGCGGGCAAAGGCTCACTGCCCTACGACTATCCCTTGAATCTGGGCGCCATCGGCGTCAGCGGCACGGCCGGTGCTAACCAGATGGCGCTGGATGCCGATCTGGTGATTGGCATCGGCACACGCTACACGGATTTCACCACGGCCTCCAAGACCGCTTTTCAGGATCCCGGCGTCCGTTTCATCAACATCAATGTGGCCGAGTTCGACGCCTACAAGCACGCAGCCATCCCCCTGGTCGGAGACGCGCGCGTCACGCTTGAAGAGTTGATGTTGTACTTGAGGGACTATCGCGCACCCGAATCTCATGCGGCACTGGCCGCTGCGCTCAACCGGGAATGGGACGCAGAGGTCGAGCGCATCTATTCCCTGGAGCACGGGCTCCCGATCAGCCAGGGCGAGGTGATCGGCGTGGTGAACACGGTGTCCCGCCCGGAGGATGTGGTGCTGTGTGCCGCGGGGAGCCTGCCCGGCGATCTGCACAAGCTGTGGCGCACGCGTGATGTCAAAGGCTATCACCTCGAGTACGGCTACTCTTGCATGGGCTATGAGATCGCCGGAGGCATGGGCGTCAAGCTGGCCGACTCGGCCCGGGATGTGTACGTGATGGTGGGCGATGGCTCGTACCTGATGATGAACAGCGAGATCGCCACCATGGTTCAGGAGAGGCTCAAGGTCACCATCATACTCCTCGATAACCATGGCTTTGCCAGCATCGGCAGCCTGTCGGACAGCGTGGGGAGCGGCGGGTTCGGTACCGAGTACCGCTACCGGGAGGGCACACAAGGGCTGCACGGCGATGTGCTACCCATCGACTATGCCGCTAACGCCGCCAGCCTGGGCGCACACGTGATCAAGGCTTCGACGCGGGACGATCTGGCGTCCGCCATTGAGGCCTCTCGCGAAATCCAGAACAGACCGGTGTGCATCGTCGTCGAGACTGATCGCGAACAGCGTGTCGGTGGCTATGGGAGCTGGTGGGACGTGCCTGTGGCAGAGGTCTCGACGAGCGAGGATGTCCAGCAGGCCCGTAAAGAGTACGAGCAGGCTCAAAGACTCCAACGGCACTATCTCTAGCAGTTAGCCAAAGGGGGCGCGAGATGATCAGCTCCAGGCGCCTGGCCAATGCGCCCTGCTCCTGGGGCGTGCTCGAGTTCGGGCTCTCCGGGCAGGTCGCTTCCTGGGAGCAAGTGCTGGATGAGATTGCAGAGACAGGCTACGCCGGCACCGAGCTGGGAGATTGGGGCTTTTTCCCGACCGACGCTCAGCGCCTGAGGGCGGAGCTCGACAGGCGTGCGCTGAAAATGGTGGGCGGCTTTGTGCCGGTGGCCCTGGCCGATCCGAAGGCTCTAGATGCCGGCATGGCGGTGGCCCTCAGGACCGCCCATCTGCTGGCTGCGACAGGCGGCATAGAGGCAGTGCTCGTGCTCGCGGACGATAATGGCACCGTCGAGGCGCGCACCCGCAATGCAGGGCGTATCACCGCGGACCTTGGATTGAGCGAAACACAGTGGGTGACCTTTGCCGATGCAGCGGAAAGTATCGCCCGGCAGGTGCGTGCAGAGACCGGGCTCCGGACCGTGTTCCATCACCACTGTGGCGGCTATGTGGAAACACTGGACGAGATCGATCGCTTGATGGCACTGACCGACCCTGACCTGCTTGGGCTGTGCCTGGATACGGGGCATTGCCTGTATGGCGGAGGTGATCCCCTGGCTCTGTTGAGGGAGTACGGACCACGCGTGTGGCACGTGCACCTCAAGGACATGGAGCCCCTCGTTGCGAACCGTGCGCGGCAGGAGGGGCTGGACTATTTCCAGGCCGTCGCCCAGGGTGTCTTTTGTGAGTTGGGGCGCGGAGTTGTACCATTTGCATCTGTCTTGGAGGAACTGGGCGCCATGGACTACAAGGGTTGGCTGGTGGTGGAGCAAGACGTGTTGCCTTCACTGGGCACGCCTCGTGCCAGCGCAGTGCGCAATCGCGCATACCTGCGCGGATTGGGGCTCTGATGATGATCAGTGACAGCGCAGCTCTGCGCGTCGGCGTCATCGGTGCGGGGCGCATCGGCTCCCTGCGTGCAGAGGCGCTGGCGCATCGTGTACCCCAGGCTAGTCTCGTGGCTATCAGCGACGCCGACCAGGCCGCCGCGCGGCGCGTGGCGAACCGGCTGGGCGGTGCAGCTGTGCAGGGCGACTATCGCGAGTTACTCACTGACTCGAATGTCGATGCCGTGTTCGTGTGCACTCCCACCAGCACCCACGCGGACATCATGGTGCAGGCGGCTGCGGCGGGCAAGCACCTCTTTGTAGAAAAGCCCATCGCGCTGGACATGGCCCAGGTCGACCGCGCGCTGGATGCCGTGGAGCAGGCCGGCGTCGCGCTGCAGATCGGGCTGAACCGGCGCTTTGACCCGACCTTTGCCCGGGTCCGGCAGGCTATCACCGACGGCACCATCGGCGACGTGCACCTGTTGCATATCATCAGCCGCGACCCAGCCCCGCCGCCGATATCGTACGTGCTCACCTCTGGCGGACTGTTCGCCGACATGATGATCCACGATCTGGACATGGCCAGATTCCTGGTCGGAAGCGAGGTCACCAGCATCTATGCACGGGGAGCCGTGCGCATCTCGCCAGCGATCGGTGCCGCCGGAGACATCGACACCGCCACCGTGATGCTGACCTTTGCCAATGGCGCCCTCGGGACGATCGAGAACAGCCGGCAGGCCGTCTACGGCTATGACCAGCGCGTAGAGGTGCTCGGAAGCCTGGGAGGGATTTCGACGGCCAACGTGCATCCGAACCAGGTGACTATCAGCAGCGCCGCGTCGATCCAGAGAGATCTGCCGCTCAACTTTTTCATGGAGCGCTACGCCGAGAGCTATGTGCTCGAGATACAGGCATTCGTGGATGCCGTCGTTGCAGGACATCGGCCCTCACCGACCGGCGCCGATGGGCGGATGGCGCTGCAGCTCGCCCTGGCCGCCCGTCAATCCTATGAGACAGGGCTTGCCATCGATCCAGGATCGTGAAGGCGTGGCGCCGTCTGTAATCGAAATTGGCTCCAGCTCCGGTGCTCGTATAATCGCAGGAGTTATGCTTACCCAAGGTCAGGTCCCAACGTCGGGAGCCGCGGCAGGCAGGAGCGTCAAGCCCGTTATCGGGCTCAACGCACTCCTGCTGTCGCAGGATACCGGATACCGAAACGCCGGTCTCTCCCGTTACATCCGGCAGTTGTTGCGCCACCTTCCGACGGCAGCGCCGGATATGGATCTCCTCGCGTACCTTTCGGACCCATCGCCATCGCTGTCTGACTGGACCACGCGCATCGCGGCGTGGAACACCGGTCATGCTGCGGGGCGCATTCTGTGGGAGCAACTGGTCCAGCCCTGGGCCTTGCGGCGCGATGGGGTCGATCTCGTACACGCGCTGGTGAATGTTGGGCCCGTGGTGCACCACTGCCCTGTCGTCGTCACGATCCACGACCTCACCTTTATCCGGTTCCCGGAGCTATTCCCGAGCGAGCGTCGTGGCTACCTGCAAAAGATGACACGTTGGACCGCGCGACGAGCAGCCCGAATCATCGTCGATTCCGCCAGCACCGGGCAGGACGTGGAGCAACTCCTGGGCGTGCCAGCCGAGCGCATCGCCGTGGTCTATCCCGGCCTCACCGAAGGGATAGCGCGTCCCACGAGCGACGCGATTGCAGCGTTGAGGGCACGGTACGATCTGCCCGATGAATTCGTCTTGTTTGTAGGAACCCTGGAGCCCCGCAAGAACATCGCTCTGTTGCTGGACGTCTGGGCACTGCTCGCAAGTCGTCGTGACGTGTGCCCGACCCTGGTCATCGCCGGGGGCAAAGGCTGGTTTTACGAGACACTGGAAACCCGTGTTCGGGCTCTGGGCTTGACGAACATCGTACGGTTTGTGGGTTACGTCGCGGATGATGACCTCCCGGCTTGGTACGCAGCGTCGACGCTCTTTGTCTTTCCGTCGCTCTACGAGGGCTTTGGCTTTACACCGCTGGAGGCCATGGCCTGCGGCACCCCGGTGATCGTGTCCAGCACGTCGTCGCTCCCCGAGGTGGTCGGCGATGCCGGCCTGGGTCTGCCCCCTGACGACCCGGAAGCATGGGCGGAAGCCGTGGCGTCATTGTTATCCTCGCCGACAATGCGCTGCACGATGGCACAGGGTGGGGTCGCGCAGGCAGCCTGTTTCTCCTGGTCCACCACAGCACACCAGACGGCAGAGGTCTACAGACAGGTGCTGAGCAATGTCTGACACACAGCGGCGCGCACATCGGCCATCGCTATGGGTGTATCTCAAACCTCTGCAGGATGTTTGCCTGTTTGTGCTTGCCTTTGTCGTGGCCTATTACGTGCGCTACAGACTGCAGTGGCTGCGGACTGTAGAGCCAGAATTCCTGGTCCCGTTACGGGTCTATGTGCCCAGCATCATCGGGCTGACAACCATTCTGGGGGTGGTTTTCTGGGTAGAAGGCGCGTACCGTTCCACGCGCGGGCGCTCCCTGCTGGATGAGCTGTTCATCGTCCTGCGCAGCATCGTCGTTGGCATCGCTACCGTTATCGTCATCGTATTCTTTGCCACACCAAGCTATTACTCGCGCCTGATCTTTGGCTATACGGGAATAGCAGCCTTGCTACTGGTGAGCATCAGCCGAACAGTGGAAAAGCTCGTCCGGGATCGTCGCCACAAGAAAGGCCACGGCATCATCCGAGTGTTGATCGTCGGTGTGGGTGAGAGCGGTCGATCCGTGATGCGGGCGATCATGGCGCGCCCAGAGATGGGCTATCGCATCGTTGGTTTTCTGGACGATGATCCAGACAAGGCGCTCGCCAGCATCGGACCTTACCCAGGGCTGGGCAGCACAGAAGCTCTGGGGGAAGTGATCGCAAAGTTCAGTATCGATCAAGTCATCGTGACGCTGCCCTCCGCCTTTTACCGCAAGACGCTGCAGATCGCGCGTATCTCTGAGGAGGCGGGTGCGCGCGTCCGCATCGTGCCCGATCTTTTCCAGATCGCCATCAGTTCTGTGGTCATTGAGAATCTCGATGGCATCCCCCTGCTCGGTGTCCGTGAGCCCGAGTTGTTCGACTGGCAGCGTGCCTGGAAACGGCTGACTGATCTGCTGATTGGCACACTGGCGATGATTCTCTTCTCGCCGGTATACCTTTTGATCGCGTTAGCGATCAAACTGGACTCGCCGGGGCCAGTGATATTCCGACAGACGCGAGTCGGGCGCGATCAGCGCCAATTCGTCTGCTTCAAGTTCCGTACGATGAGCGCCGACGCCGAGTCACGTCTGGCGGAGCTCAAGACAAAGAATGAGGCGGATGGCGCCATATTCAAGATGCGGGACGATCCGAGGCGCACACGCGTGGGCCGCTTTTTGCGACGCACAAGCCTGGACGAACTGCCACAGTTCTGGAACGTGCTGCTTGGCGACATGAGCGTGATCGGCCCCCGCCCGCCGATTCCCGCCGAGGTAGAAGAATACGAGCCATGGCACCTGCGCCGCCTCGAAGTAGCGCCCGGCATTACGGGGCTTTGGCAGGTCAGCGGGCGTAGTGACCTGACTTTTGACGAGATGGTCCTGCTCGATATCTACTATATAGAGAACTGGTCGCCGCTCCTGGATCTGCGCATTGCGCTCAAGACGATTCCCACCATGCTGCTTGGCAGCGGCGCATACTAGCAAGAAACATCCGTTAGTGATTCTCAGTCAGGGGGAAACAGCATGCCACTCGTGAACCCACAGCCAGATCGGCAAGCGCTCGAAACATTCGCGCGCGATCTGGTGCGCATTCCAAGCCTATCGGGCGCGGAGGGGGCGGTCGCGGAACGTATCGTCGTCGAGATGCAGGCGCTGGGCTACGACGAGGTGCGCGTGGATGCGATGGGCAACGTAATCGGCCGTATGGGTCCCGCAGGCTCTCCTGTGCTCTTATTTGACGGGCATATGGACACCGTCGATGTCGGCGATGTGCGTCTGTGGCAAGACGATCCGTTCGCGGGTGTGATCCGCGATGGCATCCTCTATGGACGGGGCGCAGCCGATATGAAGGGCGGGCTCGCGGCGATGGTGCACGGGGTCGGCGCCCTGGCACCGTCCAGCGCCACCCTAAAAGCGCCTGTCTATGTGGCGTGTGTCGTGCAGGAGGAGCCCTGCGAAGGTCTGGCTATCCGGCATGTCATCGAGGATGAGGGCATCCGACCTGCAGCCGTGGTGATCGGAGAAGCGACAGGTCTTCAGGTGGCCCGCGGGCAGCGCGGCAGGATCGCGATCGAGGTCGCGGTACAGGGCAAGAGTTGCCATGCCTCGGCGCCCGAGCGCGGCACCAACGCCATCTACGAGGCCGCGCGATTCGTCTTTGGGCTGCAACTGCTCTCTCCCCAACTCGCCTCTGATGCGTTTCTGGGCCAGGGGACCATCGCCGTCACGGAGATAGAGAGCCGATCGGGCAGCAGCAACGTGGTGCCGGATTACTGCCGCGTTTTCATCGATCGCCGGCTGACCGTCGGTGACACCGAAACCAAGGCCCTCGCGGAGGTGAAACGCATTCTCACCCGCGAGAACATCCAGGCCACTGTCGACGTGCCCACGTTTCGCGCCATGAGTTACACGGGTCTGCCTCAAGAAGCCCCGGAGATCTTTCCATCCTGGTCCACGCCCGAGTCCGAACAGGTGGTGCGTAGAGCGATCGCTGCCGTAGAGTCCACCCTGGGCTATGTGCCCCGGCTTGGCCGCTGGGAGTTCTCCACCGATGGCGTGTACACCATGGGTACGGTGGGCATCCCGACCATCGGCTTTGGTCCGGGCGAGGAGCGTTTTGCGCATTGTGTCGAGGAGCAGGTGCGGCTGGCGGATGTCTATGCAGCCGCGCGCGTGTACGCCAGGCTCGCCCTTGACATGCAAAAGTAGCGCGTGAGACGTATTGCGGCAATTTGCCCGCAGCCCGCATCCGGGTGAGCGATGGTCCAGCAGATGTCGCTCCGGACGTCACCCGGTAAAGCTGTGGTGCTCAGTCCGCGCGATGATCTCATCCTGCAATGCGCGCCCAAGGTCGCAGAAATAGTCGCTATAGCCCGCGACGCGGACGATGAGGTCGCGGTGCTGCTCCGGATGCGCCTGGGCATCGCGCAGCGTTGCAGCATCCACGACGTTGAACTGGATGTGGTGGCCGTCCAGACCAAAGTAGCTGCGCACCAGATGCACCAGGTTGTCGAGCCCATCCTCGGTGGCCAGCAGTTCAGGAGCGAGCTTTTGATTCAGCAGCGTCCCGCCTGTGCGCACATGGTCCATCCTGGCTGCGGAGCGGATCACCGCGGTCGGACCACGCCGGTCGGCACCCTGCACCGGCGAGATACCCTCCGATAGCGGCGTCCAGGCGCGGCGCCCGTCGGGCGTAGCGCCGGTTACCGAGCCAAAATAGATGTGGACCGTGGTGGGCAGCAGGTTGATGCGATAGGTGCCCCCCCGCGTGTTGGGGCGCCCATCCACCGCAGCATAGTACGCCTCGAACACGTCGCGCATCACGGCGTCGGCGTAAGCGTCGTCGTTGCCGTACTTGGGGGCACGGTTCACCAGCCGCTGCCGCAACCGCTCACTGCCTGCAAAGTCAGCGTCAAGCGATGCGACCAGCTCCGCCAGAGTCACTGCCTGCTCGTCATAGACCTGAGACTTGATCGCAGCGAGCGCGTCGGTCATGGTGCCCAGGCCCACGCCCTGAATGTATGACGTGTTATAGCGCGCCCCGCCATCGTGATAGTCCCGTCCGCGAGCGATACAATCGTCGATCAGCAACGAGAGAAAAGGCGCGGGCATGTGTGCGGCAAAGAGCCTCTCGATCACCTGATTGCCCCGCACCTTGACGTCGATCCAGAATCGCAGCTGGTGCTCGAATGCAGCCCACAGATCTGCGTAGCTGGACATATCCTCAGGCTTGCCCGTATGCGGGCCCAGTTGCTGGCCGGTGCGCGGGTCCAGACCATCGTGCAGCGTCAGTTCGAGCACCTTGGGCAGGTTAAAGTAGCCGGTGAGGCAATAGTTCTCCTTACCAAAGGCACCGGTCTCGACGCAGCCACTGGTGCCCCCCTGCCGGGCATCCTCCAGGCTCTTGCCCTGCCTCAGTAGCTCCTGTACCACGATGTCGTTGTTAAAGACCGAGGGTTGTCCAAAGCCTGTGCGAATGATGCGCCCCGCACGCTTTACAAATGCGTCGGGGTTCCGCTTGCTCACATGGATCGAGGCGCTGGGCTGCAAGAGACGCATCTCCTCCACGACGTCGAGCAACAGATAGGTCACCTCGTTGACCCCATCCGATCCGTCGGGACGCACCCCGCCCAGATTGATCTGGGCGAAATCGGTGTACGTGCCGCTTTCAGCCGCGGTCACCCCTACCTTGGGCGGTGCCGGCTGGCTATTGAACTTGATCCAGAGGCATTGAAGCAACTCCTCTGCCCTTTCCCTGCTCAGCGAGCCATCCGCCAGGCCCTCTTGATAAAACGGCAAAAGATGCTGGTCCAGCTTTCCCGGGCTAAAGGAATCCCAGGGATTGAGCTCCAGAGTCACGCCAAGATGAATGAACCAGTAGGACTGCAGGACCTCGTGGAACGTGCGCGGGGGATGGGCGGGCACCCAATCGCACACTTGAGCGATCTTTAAGAGCTCGTCCCTTCGCGCGGCATCTGGCTCGATCTCCGCCTGCGCCCGCGCCTCGGCAGCATAACGCCCCGCCAGGCCAATCACCGCGCGAGCGCAAATCGCCATGGCACGCAACTCTTCCTGACGGGCCAAAGCGTCCGGGTCGCGCCCAAAGTCGAGGGCCTCCAATGCTACATCGATGTCGTGCAGCAACCCCAACAAGCCTTTCCGATACAGCTTGTCATCCAGCACCGTGTGCCCTGGCGAGCGCTGCTCCATGAACTCGGTAAAGATCCCCGCATCATATCCGGCCAGCCAGTCCTCAGTCATCTTGCCGAAAATCGCCTCGCGCATGGTGCGTCCATGCCAGAAGGGTATGATCTCGCTTGAGTAGCTTTCCCGGTCGGCGACGGCCACATGAAAAGCCGTCTTTTTGTAATGGTTCAGCGTCAAATGGAGAATCGCCCCCTCACACTAAGCGACAACCAGTATGTGCCGCTGCACTT